>Ga0310696_10000728_pt1 | contig 49282 bp, 41 predicted proteins | sample AusTroGonzalo_MG_4_FD_203885 | JGI IMG/M metagenome (GOLD analysis project Ga0310696, IMG submission 203885) | Bovine rumen microbial communities from tropical cattle in Woodstock, Queensland, Australia - Gonzalo_02 (v2) (version 2) | ecosystem: Host-associated > Mammals > Digestive system >...
GCGCATCTTGCCGTTCTTTTTCTTGTAGCGGAAGGTGACGAAGCGCGTCTGCACCTCCATCTCGAATTCTTCGATACTCTTGTTCAGGACAATGTCCTCCTTCTGTGCGTCATTCTTCTTCGCACTCTTTGTTGTTGTCTTTTTCATAATTCAATTCTCAAATTTTAAATACAGTTATTGTTTTTTTGAACATCGAAAATCACGGAAAGAACGAAAAAACCTGTTCAAAGGGTTTCAGGGGTTTCAAAGGGTTTCAGGGGTTTCAGGAGTTAATTGTTAATTGTTAACCCTTAACCCTTAACCTTTTTATGATTCGCTTCGCGAAGAAATCTGAGAAAATCTTATTCAAAATCTTTCAAAAATCTTTATGACGCTCCCTTTCTTTCTCTGCGCAGCCGCGACGCTTGCGAAGCCGTCGCCGAATCTGTGAAATACAGAAAGAAAATTAAAAGCAAGTCTTGATGAATCCGTGTCATCCGTGTAATCTGTGGTGAAATAATTTCCAATCTCCCGCAGTGCGCGAGCCTAATTTTCAATTTTCAATTTTCAATTTTCAATTTGTTATAGATGATTTCTCTTCTCTGCCTTGGCCCATAGCTGACATGAATCCACCGGCAGCAGTGCTGCGGCCGTCCTGCCACGTACTCGACGTAGCAGTCCTCGAAGATCAGCTGGTCGAAGGGCAGACTGAGTTCGATGATGAGCCGTCCGAGGTCGTAATTGAGCAGCGAGAGGTCGGCCACGATGTCCGCCGCCTGCCCCAGACAGTGCTGCGAGTTGTGCGCTCCGCCCACGGCGCGGTTCAGTGCGGGGCTGCGGTAGCCGCTGGTGACGAAGATGGGCTGTCCCCACGCCAGCCGCAGCGGTTCGAGGATGTGCTGCACCAGCAGCTTCAACCCCTCCACCGCCTCCGCCGGCGGCTCGTTCTTGATGCCTCGTGCCTGCGCCTTTCGGCTGCGCACGAACTCCTCTAATGTAAAATGTTCTGATAACCTCATTGATTTTACGATTTTACAATTTCACAATTTCACGATTTTACGATCATGTTGATTTTACGATTTTACAATTTCACGATTTCACGATTGAAACTTGAAATTTGAAACTCTTTCAATGTTTCAATATTTCCGCTCGGCGCCTTGCGAGTTTCTTGAAGTATCAAGCGACAAGGTCGAGCGCACGCTTGAAGAACTTTACATCTTTCCGTTCCATCAGTTCACCTGTCGGGGTTCCCTTGTCCGTCCCATTCTGAAGAATGGTTGCCAGGTGCTTCGGGTGCTTTCCGGCAGCATGTCGCTGATGGAAGCGTAGACGTCCATGAGCTGCTGTTGCCCCGGTGTCGATTTATTCTTCTGTTCCATCTCGTTCAAAGATATTTTGATTTCACGATTTCACGATTTCACGATTTCACGATCATTTTGATTTCACGATTTTACGATTTCACGATTTCACTTCTTGAACTCCAATTATACATTATACATTCTTGAAGTATCAAGCGACCAGAGGTCGAGCGATCAATTATACATTATCCATTATACATTATCCATTCCAAACCCCAGGTTTGGGCTCATACACTTGTTGCAGAAACTTATCGAGTTGCAGTTCTATTTGCAGGTCCACCGTCGTCTCAATGTCCGGGCTGGCACTGGCGACGGCTGCTGCGTGCGGGTCTGCGAGTAGCGCCTCGAGTTCCTCTCGCCTTCGTCTCCTCGCTTCCGCTGCCGCCTTGGTGGCGAGTGGCTGATATTTCTTGCCTAACTTCCTCGCCTGTTCCATCACCTTCTCGCTGCGTCGGCTGTTGGCGGACTGCGTGGATAGCAGCAGGTTGCTGGGGCGGTCGTCCAGGCTGTCGCCATTCAGGTGTTCGATGACATTGATGCGTGGGTTCTCGCGCCTGAACTGCAGGATGCAGAGCATGGTGAGATTGGAGCAGAGGAAGTGATACACCTTACCTTTGTACCTCGTTATTATCCTTCTGCGGTAATCCGGTGCCCAATTCTTTCCGTGCAGGCGGCTGGTGTAGTGGACGTCCTCTACAACCACCGGCAAGGGGTAGATCACCGGTGCCTTGAATCGCTTGCTCTTCAGCTTTCGGTAGAACGTCAGCGGACGATCCTGCCGCAGCTCTTCGGGGTCCCACATCAGGAACGCCTCATACGGGTCGGTGGGTACAGGCTCCAGCCTCTTCCGCACCTGTTCCGGCAGTGCGCGAGCCCGCTCTACGCACGCCCTTAAATTTTCAATAGGAGTTAACATAGTTTGATTTGACGATTTGACGATTTTACGAATTGACTTCTGCGCTCATCCAGATGTAGAACGCACCCAGCAAGGCGATGAACGCCATTGTGACGAAGTCAAAAAAATTCTGAAATTTCATACGTTGATTTTACTATTTTACGATTTCACGATCAGATTGATTTCACGAATTCACGATCATGTTGATTTTACGATTTTACAATTTCACAATTTCACGATTGAACTCCAATTATACATTATACATTATACATTATACATTATCCATTATACATTCTTGAAGTATCAAGCGACCAGAGGTCGAGCGATCAATTATACATTATACATTTTCAATTATACATTATACATTATCAATTATACATTGATAACTGAAGCGCCCTCGCGCCCCGCTCTCAAGAAGAATCTCTAATTCTATGCATAACTTCCTTGCACCCGCTTTCCGACGCGCCCAACGCGGACGCTCTTTGCGGATTGCTGGTGCAAAGGTACGGACAAAAAAAAGAAGCTCCTACGACCTTACGCGCAGGAGCTAAAATTGTAAAGGTTTGAAAGGTTTTTGTAAAGGTTTGAAAGAATCTGCGTTAACCTTGATTACATTTTGTGTAGTAGAAATGAAAAAATAGCACGTCAGTCCACACCTTTTGTCAGGGAAGCTGGATCACGACGCACATCCCAGAAATCCACAATCGTGATGACATCCTCATCAATGCGATAAACGATTTTGTTCAAACGATCTAAGACAAAACTGCGGTAAGTCCGTGGTAAATTAGCCAGCAGCGGCTCCACTGGGCCGAGATTCGGATTATCTGCCAGCAACCGTCTTATCTGGCGGACATCCTGCATGAACTTGTCGCGGCTGTTTTTGCCGAACTCCTTCCGGATGTACTTGGCCGTCAGGCGAATCCGGTGCATGGCATCGTCTGATACGATTACTCTCATACCGTCTCAGTCATTCGTTTATCCTCCTCTGCAAACTCCGCCTCCAGTTCGTCCAAGGCTTCATCGAAGTCCTGGAACCGTCCCTCGGCAATCTGCCGCTCGCTCGCCATCACGCGCTCCTCCAGCTCCTCGATTGTGTAAGGTTCCAGCTGCTGTTCTTTCTGCGAGATCAGAAGGAGCTCGTCTGCCAGCCACGAGATATCGGAGGGCGACAGCGTCAGTTGGATATAATCGCGCAGGTGTTCCAGTGATTCTTTGCTCATTGTCTTGCGATTTTTCGTTATTTCTGGCGCAAAGATAGTGCAAAAGAATGAATGATAACGCAAGATCATGCGTTTTTTTTTCATCCTAAGCCCTAAAACCACCACTTTTTCCTTTTCCTCGCTACAACAATTCCTTCAAAACACCCCGGAAAGCATCGCGGAGGGTGAGAATCCGGGACTTGGCGCCCTCCTGCTCCCACACCTCAGGTTTACTCCTCAGCACCGTATTATTCTGCATTCCCATGGCTATCGTCCTCGGACTGCACCTGTAGTTCAGTCCCTCCGACGGCAGAAACATATCCTCCTCGAACTGGTTCACGCTCCTGCTTTCGTCGTAGTCGCTCTGCAGCACCCGGTAAACCACGGCCCAGGCAGCGCCCGCCCAGAAGAAAGCCTGACACCTCCTCACCCCCTCGATGATCATGTCGTCCGTGGGGCGCCTGACCTCCATCGGTTGCGGCTCCTCCTGCACCCGGCTGTCCGCCTGATAATACTCCGTGCCGCCCTTGTTCATATTCCCGTTGATAACCAGATTGTGAATAGTGGCACCGTTGAAATAGTTCACGATGCGGTCGTTTAGCAGACGAGTTCGCAGCAGCTCACCAAACTCGTCCTTTAATAGTTTCAGGAATTCGGCAAAGGATTGTTGATCGCCCTGCCGGCCCAGGTTTTCTGGGTCTTCTTCATTGTAATTCATATATACGCGATTTATTGAAACATAGTATTCTTAAAAGAAAAAGGATGCGGGGCAATAACGGTAAGAACATCTCTTCTCCGGGTATAGCCGTACCTCGTATACAGATGAATACCGCTAAAGCCCACATCCTTGGGATGTGAGCTAACAGCAGTCTTTCTGTATACTAATTTCTATTGGCTATTTAGGAGAAGTTCAGAAAGCTGTCGCTTTTATCTATATTTTGAGGTGCAAAGGTAGGTGAAATCTTTCGCGCATCCAAAATTTTACTTATTTTTTTACGAACTCATGGCCATTTCTGGGTTAATTGGATGATTATTTATTGTTCTTTGCTATTTCTGATTTGAAAATATCGCCGGTGAACAGCCTCTTGATTCATCCATCCTTGTCGAGCGCTTGCATGCCGCTCACTTAATCAGAACCTTGGATACGTTCTTCACGTTCGGGCATCTGCAAACAAGCTTGCATGCCGCTCACTTAATCAGAACCTTCTTCCCCTCTCTGATGTACACTCCCTTTCGGGTGGGAGGTGATGAGAGGCGGTGGCCGGAGAGGGTGTGCCAGGAGGGGACATTGGAATTGGGAATAGCATCACTTATCCTTGTGATTATTTGATAATCCAATTCGCCATCATATACACATTCGTATTCTCCTGTTTCTTTACTGATGCCGAACGAGACAAGGCGAGCTGTCGTATGAACAGTCAATTCATCCACAAGTTTCTCCTCATCTGTTAGACTTGTGTTCTGGTAGATTACCAATGTTCCAATTGAATTGACACAGCCGACACCTTCGATAATAATTAAGCCATTCGAAAGCTTAAGAACCTTTCGGAGAATTTGGTCATGAGTTGTGATTTGACTGATTTCAACGACCTTTGCAGCTTCGGCACAAGGATAACTGTCACCAACGTTCAGGGTGAAGTCATAGAGCAACATCTCATCTTCAGTTTCAGCCGAGGCTATATAGAAATCGTTTTCTTCGGGATAAAGCGTTTTTAGGAAATTCAAATATTGACTCTTAATCGCATATATTTTACCTGCATCTTCTCGAATGCTGATGACATTACCCGTTGCGATAGGAGTATCGGAATAGCTCCAGAGCCCTTTAACTGGAGCACTATCAATATAATAATAATCCCTGTAGAGGTTGTGGTAGGTCTGGCCATTTATAACGGTGTCTCCATCAACAGACCACCGCTCTATGCATGTATCATGGATCCAATTCGGATATTCAGATTGAAAAGCGAACATCCAAACACTGTTCTGCTGCCACATTGTGGTAGCGGCTTTGCTTGTCTCTGAAATAAAACTGGACAATAAGAATAATGCCCCTATCAAGGCTATTTGATTCTTTTGTAAGGTTTTTGTTCCCATAATAAGAGTTTTTGTTTAATTGGCGGTGCAAAGATATAGATTTTCACTCATTGAATAACCAAAGTTGCACCTTTTTCTACGGAAAAGCCGCCATTTAAGATGATTTCTGCATTTCTTTTTATTGAAAGAGTATGTCCTGCCTTAACGATTACATTGCCATATGGATGTCCAGAGTCTACATTATAGCCTATAGAAAGAGGCGTATTTGTATAATACGCATCATAATCTATAATCTCGTTCTGAATGTAGCTTGAACTGACGTCATATTTAATAATGTACGGAATATAATCGTGCTTATTTATCACAAAGTAACAATTCTCTGAAGGTATTGGATATGTAAAATTCGAGTTATTGGACTGAATCAAATCTGTCAGTTCGCCATCAGCTGATACGACTGCTATTCTGCAATCATCAATTCCACTGGTAGATATATTAATGTTATTACTCGAGGTTGTCAATGCTATATTTGACAACTTGGAAGGAGTACTTGTCCAGATTTCAAGGGAAGGATCACCTCCAAGGAGATATCGGAAAGCATTCAATTGGCCATAATAGCCAGCTACAATTGATTTACAGGCCTCTCTTATTGTTAATCCAATGTGTACAATTGAATCATTAAGTAAAGCCTTATACATTGTTTTGTTGAAAGTGTTGTTTGAAGATCTTTCTGTATCTAATGTAGCTCCCAAGAAAGCCGCTGCCCCATGTTCTGAACGGGTGAAGACTTCCATCATACAAGTTGTAAAATCTCGTATATTCGATAGTTGACAAGCAACACATAAAAAGACAGAGCAAACGCTATCACAAAGGTTGTTTATCTGGTCGCTATGGAACCACTCGTTTTGGGCATTCCAGAAAGGCCAATCATTCGGGACTCCATGACCGCGATAGTTTACGATGCTATATCCTCCGTTGATTGTTGAAGTAACATCAGAGTTCGTGGCATTGTCGCCACCATTGGCAATAGACGCGCCATACAATTTATCAAAAGAATATGGGGTGTTATAGGTTGTTGTCCTAATTGTTTCCATACATGCTTGGAATTGACCAGGGGCGTTCTCTGCATTGGCTATTAAGAGAGCATTGCCTCCATAATAGGAATAACCACCACTTTCATACATGCGGGCTTTGTCCACCATGTTTTGGATTTCCAAGGTGTCATTGGTTGAAAAACGGCCTATCGCGACATCCATCTGCACATCGTTTGGACCATCCATGCATCCATACCATGAATCACTGAATGTCGTATCTGTTGACCACTTATAATAGGGAAGAATCTTGGCCGGAATCTTGTCTATATCTCCAACAAGAAGAACATAACTTAGGTCTGAACCTATTCTGCTGTATTCTTGTACAATATAGTTTTTTATCTCATCACAAGTAGTTCCCGTGGTAGATGTTGAAACAAACTTGGTCTTTATTCCTTTAAAAGATTTCCACTTTTTGAATTCTCTTAAAGCATTACTATGCATTGCCCCTGCAATATCACCTACAATAACTAGATAATTATAAGTGTTATCAGCCACAGATTCATGGATTTTTCTATCAGAAAACTCTTGTAAGAGTATATTCGCATTTGCAAAAGTTTTTCCAATGGAATTATAGTTATCTTTACCCAAAGGAATACTTGACTTTTCCATCCAGCTGTTTGACAAATGGTTAAATGTCACCTGAATGATAAAGTTGGACAATACTGACAGCTTATTATCTTTAGGATAATATTTGAATGGACAAATGTCTACATACGCATTCTGCAGTTGCAAATACGTCATAATATCACTTATTGAAATCATTTGGGGTGTATATAAATCAGATTCATATACACTCCGTTCTATAACAAATTCTTCATTGTCATATCCAGAGTCTAATAAGTTTTTTTGCATCGGATAGATTGTACCAATAGATAGCTCCTTCCAGATTCCTTCTTCTACGCTGACATTCAGGGTCGCTCCAGTTGGTACATAGATACTTTGTGAGATTTTCGGCAATAATGGTTTACCATATAAATCAGAAAATGGTTCATCTCCAAATGAGATGTTGTGATATGATTGGCCTTCATGGGACACCTCTGTATCGCATAAATAATGAATCTGAACACTAGCCCTGTAACTATATGGGGTTGATTCCAGAACCTCTATGTCATAGCAATTTCCACTATTATTGTCATCAAGATATATGAGTGACTGAGAATTAGCATTACTTGAATAGAAAAAGGGTATCAGAAGTGCAAGAAGACACGTCTGAAATCTTCTAAATAATTTTTTCATAATCAAGGGCGTTTATTTTATTTCCTCACAATCATTCTGCGTGTCTCTACCACCAGTCCATCAGCGATGAGGCTATACAGATACATACCATCCGTGAGTTCGGCGGCGTTGAGTTGAACGGTCTGCTTGCCACGACCGGTGATATCCACCTGCTGCACTTCCTTGCCTTGCAGGTCATAGACATAGACGAAGGCGCTCTGCACATTTTCGGGTACTGTGACCTCTATATCTGTTGTCGTGCCGAAGGGATTCGGGCGGTTCTGTCCGAGGGACAATACTTGCACACTTTCGCCAACTCCATCGACATTTGTGGCTACTTTGCGAGCTGCGCCATTGTTACCTTCGAGGGCGGTCACCTTTGCAGAGAGTTCATTGATGGCCTGCACCAGAATGGGCACCATTTCCACGTAGTTGATGCTCTTTGTCCCATCCTCGTTTTCATAGACAAGGTCGGGAAACACCTCTTCGAGTTGGTCGGCAGAGAGGCCATAATGGTGTTTAATATAGATTTGTTTTTCGATGTACGACAGAGGGACCTCATCCTCACAAATCTTTACTGAATCTCCCTCGTTTGTATTTTGTTGGTACTTATTGATGGCATCTGATTCTAAAGGACGATTTGTCTTGTAGAGATAGGTGGTTGGCTGCAAATTTCCTATTAAATTAGTTATATTGCTATTTCTTAGATTTGAAACGGAATAATCATGTTGAAGGATACTTGAATTCGCAGAAGGGGTCAAGAGAACACCTGTGATATTGCCTGTCACGCTAAGATTTCCAAGAGCTTTAACATCTCCATAGAAATATCCAGCATATTCATCTCCAGGGTCTATTCCATATACACCACATGCAGAACCATAGACTCCGGCTCCACCCATAGTCGTCGTTGGAATAACTCCGGCAACACCATATGTATAGCCAGGCATACCACCACTTCCAATCCCCAAAACACCATAACATCTTCCTGTATAATAATTGCCGTTAGTTGAAGATTTTTCTGCCGACCCATATACGCCTATCGCATATTCACTTCCATTACGAGTTACCTCTGATTTAACACCCTCAATAGCCCCGCTTGCATTTAAGACACTTCTTTTAATCGACAGATTTTTAGCTCCGTTTATTGTCAAAGCCGATCCTGATATTGGAGAAGTATTACCAATTACAACATCACCACTTTCAACAACTTTCAACTGAGCCTGTGCCATTCCTGCACCCAGCAGGAAGATGGCGGAAAGAAGAAGCTTTTTCATAATTGAATAATTATAGAGATATTTTTTATTAAAGAATTAGCTATAGTTATCTTGCAATGATGAATTTCTGTCTCAGCACTTCAGAACCGATTCTTGCCTCTATGACATAGATTCCCGTACTCCAATCCGCCGTTTCTAATTGTAGGGAGGAGTCCTTAATATCGCTGCTATACACAATTTTGCCCGTTAATGAATTGGATATGGTCATCCGCCATGGGAGATAATCTTCTACACTAAACGTTTTATCCTTAACTTCAGGAACAATGTCTGTTGATATATCGTTAGGTGCGAGAATTGTGAATGTATATAATGACCCCGTAGATTGTACCGATAATCGTACGCTTTCAGAGCGAGAATCCCCATTTGAGCTTATGGGATCCAATGGTTCTGAGCCGTTCACAGTAAATTGGAACGTCTTACAATTATTGGGATATTTTCCTGTAATGACCAAACTTGCCGTAGAAGGGAGTGACCTTGTTCGATTTTGTATCGGATCATTAGGATTGATGGGACGCAGGTACTTGAAGTGGAAGGTAATGGTGTTATTGTGGTGTGTCCAGTCAAGAGGTGTGGTACCGGAATAAGTAATGTTGGCACCTATGAAATTTGAAGAAACAAGTGTAATAGTGGGGCCTTTTAATACGTTGATGACACTACCGCTAACAAATGGATAAGAAGACATCCCTGAGTATAACCATCCAGGATAAGAATAGCCGTCTTGAGAGCAGTACCCAAATAAATCTGCACCAGTATTGATAGACTTGGTTCGAGTAGCAATGGTTACGCCATTTTTCTTTATTGTCGCTATTAATTGTCCATTGATATAAGCCTTGTTGTCGTTTAGGATAGTGCAGGAGTTGGTTGTTGGAGTGTTATTTAGGAGGAAGAATCCCTCTATCAGTTCGCTCCAGCTCCAAGAAACTGTTAAACCACTGGGGAGATTGGCTATAGAATAGACGGCTGTACCACAAGGGATATCAGGGCCTATTATTTCCCCGAGAGATGCACGGACAGCGGCACCTGCATCAACCAAACCATAACCAATCTCGCTACTCCAACCAGAAGAGTTATAAGAGAAACCTGATAACTTCTGTGAGGTATTCTTTAGAATATCATGGATCTTCACTTCCGTCAGATTAGGGTTTGCAGAAAGCATCAGTGCGATTACACCTACGACTTGTGAACAAGCAAATGAGGTTCCACTAGGTTCTGCTGGGCCAACCAAGTAATTTCCGTTCCAAAACCCTAGTTCACCCACTCTATCCAACGTTGTTATTTCTTCGCCAATAGCGACTAAATCCAAGCCTGTACCTCTTTGACTATAAATGTAAACATTTCCGCCATAAGTCAAACCACCCACAGCTATCACGCCACTTAAGATTGCGGGGAAACTAACGCTTGTACTATTCGTCGCATAGTTGTTCCCTGATGAAGCTACCACAATAGAGCCTTTTCCCTCCCGACCATTCTGTCGGACATTGTTTATTGCATTCTCAATAGCTTCAGAAGAATTACTTATATCCCAAGAACAATTAAGGACATCTGCACGTGAACCTGCCCAGTTGATAGCTTCTGCAATTTTTAGATTATTCACGATATATTCACCAAGGTTGTTTGCATAGTCGGGAAAGATGTTGATTGGAAGTATCTTTACGCCACTTGCTATGCCTCTTATTCCATCGTTATTATAATCTGCTGCTATTATACCAGCGCAGGCTATTCCATGTTCTTTCGTGTTATTTTCGTTCCAATTAGTGGGCGAACCATTCCCAGATGGATTATCAATCGTATACCCATCCAAGACACAAGTTAAATCTGGATGATTAAAGTCTACTCCACAATCAAGAACCGCAACAACAATATTGGAATCGCCAGATAGTATTTCCCAAGCTGGATCAATGTTAATGTCTAACCCCAAATCATTATGAAGGTATTTTTGACCATAACAGACGCCATCATTAGAGGCCTTTACTATCCTTTCAGGATCACACCATTTTACCTTAGGAATTTGATGTAATTCTGAAGCAAGTGCCAAAACTTCATCGGAAGATGACACATTGCATTTGAAAGTATAAGTATCGTATTTCATTTCCTCTAACGTAATCTGGTCTTTATACTTATTAATAATTGATGATATAGTTGTTTCTTCATCAACCTGAAGAGAGAGTCGTGGGAGAACTATTGTCTCATTCCTTGAATCTCCAGCTTCATCTGTGTAGATATCGGATATGTAGTATTCTTTCAAAGCAGAGCGAAAATCGGTTTTTAAAATTACCCCGGTATTTAATACTTTTCGGATGACTTCGTATCTTCCCTTGACAGAAAATGCAGAGTCCAGTTTCTCAGTTCCAAAAGAACTTTCCTCTTTCAGCTGTACATAAAAAACAGAGGTGTCTGGCTTTCTGAGTTCTATAAAGGTATCATGATACCAATAGCCATTTTGGGCAAACGTAGGACTCACACAAATGAGTGAGAGTATTAATAGTAGGATAGTTATCATAGCTTCATTTATTAAGAAATTATTCACACAATGTCACATGGCAACGTCTTGTCAAAGGCTTCTCAGGGAAAGAAATGCCGTCCCCAACCGGCAACTTATGGACAGTAAGGAAGCGTACATCTATGAAATCGCCTGCAACAATGCTTAACCCCTGAAGGTCACTCGTGGGAAAATAAATGTCACAAAACATCAACGTGTCTTCATGTATTCTGGCAAACGTATACTCTTCCCCTACGCGTGCTATAAATATGGCATGACAATAATCAGGAGAAACACTGGTGTCCAAAAGAGGGTCTGCCTCATCGTCCCTGCATGAGGAGAATAATGAGCAAGGAATGATGATTGTTGTGATAATAGCAATGAATAACTCTTTTTTCATAGATGGCTGAAATTTATACTGTTAATTTTTATGATGGTTTAATACTACAAATGTAGCAAAGAAATCACGAATAATAAAACAAATCGAAGAAAATCTTCAAAATTTCTCCATTTCATCGTTGAAATCGAGCCATTACAGCTCGATTTCTCCGATGAAAGTGATGCCTCCGCGCACGACCTCTATGGTATATGTACCAGAGAGGGTGGTGGGGAGCTGGATGTCGCCCTCGATGCTGACATAGGTGGTGAAGACCACGTTGTCGTCCTCATCGAGGAGCATGACAGTGCTGCCAAGGGTGTTGTCCGCTGCCGTCAGCGTGTAGCCGTCGAGATAGAAGACGGGCGTGAGGATGGGGGAACGGGGGTCATTTCCATTGTTAGGGATTGTTGGAACCAAAATAAGAGGGTCATCTACGCTTGCCGCGGCATTAGAAGATACAGCTGCAAATAGGGCTGAGAACGCGATAAATAAAGTCTTAAATTTCATTTTTGTGTACTTTTGGGGTTAAAACTGCCGCAAAGATACACATTACATGAATACTGGCCAAATTCTTGCTGAACTTTGAGTACACCAAAAGTACACCTTTTTCGAGTAAAACAGCTCGTATCCTTCTGTGTCTCAAAAGATAAGCAGCAGTAAGAATATCTTACAGATTTTTAAGATTTTCATTGAGAATAGAGGCCTTTTCCTGCCCAAATAACTTCTTTGCGACTGAAGCGCGTGTGTTTGTCACCGATTGTTTCGAGATGTTTAGCAACGTGGCCATTTCCACAATTTCGAAGTTCAGATAAGACAGCATACAGACTTGTAATTCCCGAGATGTCAGGTGATGCTCGATTGAAGTATAGAGATAAAAACGCGGATGATTCAATTTCATAGCTTTGGAAAGCTGGTTCCATTCGCTTTTCTTGGCTGCTCTGGCCGGAACAACATTTTGTTCGCCATTTTCTTTATTTGTTATTCTCTGTGGGTAAGCTATCTGCTGGAAATGCTGCACGATGTCTATTAAGTCCTCGTTTGTATCAAGGGCGAAGTCGTTGATTTGCTTCTGCAAATCCTTTATTAACGATGTCAAGGTGTCAATCTTATCGTTCTTTTCTTCCAAAAGGGATTGTAACTTCCCTATTTCGGATGGCGACTGCTGAAGGATGGCTACCTCCTTTTGAATTGCTTCAAGTTCTTGTTGTGCCCGGTCATATTTTTCCAGCAACGCTTTCTGTCTGATTTCGCTTTCTCTTTTCTTTTTTCGATACCACATAAAGCTTATAAGGATTCCGATACTTGCCAGCATTACGAATAGTAGAAAAGAGATCTGAAAGCGATGAGCCTTTTCTTTCTGCTCTTGGGCAATGTGCTGTTGATTACTATAATCATACATTCCTTTTGAGAGGTCTATCGACTGTATATGAGTACTCTTCATATATCTCGCCAAGGCATCTTCGTAGAGACGGGCATACTTGAAAGTGGAATCTGAATTATATTTCTGGTTATATAGGGACAAGAGACCGCGGTAAGCATCAATGCGGGCTGATTCACATTGGAGGAGTTTGCGGAATTGGAGTTCTGCAGAATCTGTTTGCTCTACTCCGAGATAGTACATTCCTTTATTGTAATAGTATCGTTCATACCCCCGGACAATATTCCCTTCCTCATCAAAAAGTCCGGACTCATGTTCGAAGATTTGCATCATAATATGTGCAGATTCGAATTGATGCTTGTCCAATGCTATTTGAATAGCCGACGGATAGACTTGGGCGGCCTCTGCCTTTAACCCTCTTTCCAAGTAGAGGTGACGAACGTGTTCAATATTCCGAAAGACGGCAGCGGTGTCGCCAAGGGCGAGGTAAGCATCGTTCCTCCTTAATAGCCCTCCTATATAATTTAAGGTATCGCCTGCAAGTAGTGCGTAATGACAAAGTTTCTCTCTGGCCTCCAGTTCTTTTTCTGGCATAAATTGGCGGAAATAGATACTTGCCATCTGTCCATAGACGCGGAAGAGGGTGGCGAAGTCGCAGTCGGCGGCGGTGGTGTCGGCGGCAGCGATGCCCCGCTCCCAGGTCAGCAGGGCGATGGGGGCATCGTGGAGGTCGCGGTAGACGCAGCCGAGGGCATAGTGGGCGCGCAGTCGGTCGTTGGGTGTGCCGTAGCGGTCGTAGTACTCGACCACCTCCAACAGGGCGGAGTCGGAGGTGAAGGGGATGTAGTTGCGGTTCTGCTCCAAGGCGGAGTCCAGCACCGCCCGCATCTGGTCGGCACGGCGCTGGCAGCCATGAACGCCGAAGACGACGAGAAGGCCGACAGCCACGAGGGCGAGGACGATGAAAAATCCCTTTCTATTCATAAATTCGCTGCAATTTGTTTTTTCTGCTCACTTGACCAGTACCTTGCGTCCATCCCTGATGTACACTCCCTTTCGGGTTGGAGGCGATGAGAGGTGGCGGCCGGAGAGGTCGGTCCAATTGGCAGATGATGATGATCGGTTTTCAGAGGAGGCGTCGGATCGAGGGGCGGTGATGGAGGTGGGGAGGGGAATGTCCCAATAATTTGCCCAGTACTCATTATAGAATATAATATCGTTATTCACTTGACAATATGCCAAATATATTGGTGATGTACCATCCCTATATCCGAGATTATCGAAAGGACCACGGACAGATCCGACTCCTTCAATAATGTAGTCACGAGGATTTTCGTATGTTTTATATTGACTCAGGGAAGTATAATACATAACCTTTTGTATCTGTTCTCCTACCACTATCTCTTTATGCGAAAGGATAACCAAACTGTCCTTATCGTTTGTATCGTAAAAATCAGGACCCATAATAGCACTTTGACTTCTGAATAATCGTGCATCTGCCAAATACACGACAATAGTATCCCCTGGATTAGCACCGAAATCGTAGGCAAGCCTAGGCACAGAGTCACCTTCTTGAAAGAACCACACTTTTTTATTCTCCTCATAGGCCGCTAATGTAAAAACGTACTCTGGTCTTTCCTTTTCATCTTGAGGAACATATCGTTGCCTCCAACATTTGCATTTCAGACCATTTACAATGGTATCTCCTAGAAAATAGTCATATACAATATAGTGCTGCAGATGCCAGTCCTCATATATCTCTGTATACATTCCAGATACCCACACCTTTCCTTCCTCGATGAAGGGGCGGTAGGTGGCATCCTGGGCTTTGGCCGACCAGATAGATAGGACTAAAAACATTATTAATAAAGACAGTTTCATAACTATAGGTTTTTTAAATCGGTGCAAAGATAGTGATTTTTTCTAAGGTTGATAGAATTCAACGCTACTTTTTTGTATGCTACCCTCGTAGAATTGCAAGATTGCTCCCAAAGGTATGTTTAGATAAGTATCATTCATACCATCTGAAACAGGTATGAGCTGACCATGGTTATCTATTTTTAAAGTTCCGCCAGATTGTATTTCAAAAATGACATTAACTACTTTTCCTCCATTGATTTCAAGTGTACCGTGCCATAAATATTGTTTGGCGGTGCAAAGATATGGACTTTGTCTCACTCCCGCAAGGATTTACGGGAAAAACAACACATCAAAAACACATCAAAAGCAGTAAAAAGGGGATAAAAGCGAAGAAAAATAATACCTGCGGACCTTAAAATTGCCCTAAAAATTCACTTCCAATGCCCCATAGATACATTTTAGCCGCTAAAAATTCACTTTAGATGTACCATTTTTTCACTTTATATGCCCAAATATTCACTTTATTCGACTGAAATCCGAGAAACCTACCCCATTTTCTACACGTTAAATTCGTCATATTCACTTTATGAAAGACCTCTTTTCGCTAAATATCAGTCTATTAGCAAAATTAAAGTGAATTTGTGTAGTACATTAACCTATCTCACATGTAACAACAACCAAAATCCGTGCTTCCACCCCCCGATTATCCAGAGGACAACCATACACTTTCCCGGTAACTTCCCGAACTTCCACTTGACGACCCTTGGGTCGTCAAGCAACACATTAGGCCGTTTTGCCCCCACCTTCCTGTTCTTCCGCTTGACGACCCAAGGGTCGCCAAGCAACATATCCCCTCAATCCAGCCCCAATGTCAAAACCCAAACGCCTCTAAATCGCCCCCATTTCACTAATCCCGCCCGTCCTCCACCCCTGCGTCACCCCTCCATTTGAATCATACTCTCTCACGCCCGACCTAATTCCACACGTCCACAAAACTCCTTTTTCTTAATATAATAGAGTCAGCTGCGCGTCCTTATATAAATAATAAGGTACGCGCGTGTATATATAATAAGGTACGCGTGTGTAGGGATTCAGTTGTTAAGTATATTAACTACTGCCGTCATTCAAGTAAAATTCCTTATCGAGGAATTTTCACATTTTTCTTGACGAATAATGTGAATATATCGCAGAGTGAGACCAATGACATAATGAATGTCACTATAAGTGTCGTACAGATATGCTCAGGCGTTCCGTAAGAAAGTAAAATAGGAGATGGAGGGTAATAAAAGAAAAAGGGGTGAACATGACGTTCACCCCTTGGTTATCTGATGATTCAGATTTTAGAGCTGAGGACCAGCGGCAACGAGAGCCTTACCAGCGTCGTTGGTGGTGTACTTGCCGAAGTTCTTGATGAAGCGAGCGGCGAGATCCTTAGCCTTCTCCTCCCAGATGCTGGCCTCTGCGTAGGTGTCGCGAGGATCGAGGATGGCGGGATTCACGTTGGGCAGCTCGGTGGGCACCTCGAAGTCGAAGAAAGGAATCTTCTTGGTGGGAGCCTTGAGGATGCTGCCATCGAGGATAGCATCGATGATACCGCGGGTGTCGGGGATGCTGATGCGCTTGCCAGTGCCGTTCCAGCCAGTGTTGACCAGATAAGCCTTGGCACCGCTCTTCTCCATGCGCTTCACGAGCTCCTCTGCATACTTCGTGGGATGCAGCTCCAGGAATGCCTGGCCGAAGCAAGCGCTGAAGGTGGGAGTGGGCTCGGTGATGCCGCGCTCTGTGCCGGCGAGCTTAGCGGTGAAGCCGCTGAGGAAGTAGTACTTCGTCTGCTCGGGGGTGAGGATGCTGACGGGAGGCAGTACGCCGAAAGCGTCGGCGCTGAGGAAGATGACGTTCTTAGCCTCGGGACCTGCGCTCTTGCCGTTGACCTTCTTTACAATCTTCTCGATGTGCTCGATGGGATAGCTGACGCGGGTGTTCTCAGTCACGCTCTTGTCGGCGAAGTCGATCTTACCGTCCTTGTCCACGGTGACGTTCTCGAGGAGGGCGTCGCGCTTGATGGCGCCGTAGATGTCGGGCTCGTTCTCCTTGCTGAGGTTGATGACCTTAGCGTAGCAGCCGCCTTCGAGGTTGAACACACCTTCGTCGTCCCATCCGTGCTCGTCGTCGCCGATGAGCAGACGCTTCGGGTCGGTGGAGAGGGTGGTCTTACCGGTTCCGGAGAGGCCGAAGAAGATAGCGGTGTTCTTACCTTCCATGTCGGTATTAGCGGAGCAGTGCATGCTGGCGATACCCTGGAGGGGGAGGTAGTAGTTCTGCATGGAGAACATACCCTTCTTCATCTCGCCACCGTACCAGGTGTTGATGATAACCTGCTCGCGGCTGGTGGTGTTGAAGGCTACGCAAGTCTCGCTGTTGAGGCCGAGTTCCTTGTAGTTCTCTACCTTTGCCTTGGAAGCGTTGTAGATGACGAAGTTGGGCTCGAACTTCTCGAGTTCTGCCTCGGTGGGCTGGATGAACATGTTCTTGATGAAGTGTGCCTGCCAAGCGACTTCGAGGATGAAGCGCACAGCGAGGTGGGTAGCTTCATTGGCGCCGCAGAAAGCATCTACGATGTAGAGCTTCTTGCCGGAGAGCTCCTTGGTGGCGATATCCTTGACCTTTGCCCAAACGGCTTCGCTCATGGGATGGTTATCGTTCTTGTATGCCTCAGTGGTCCACCATACCTTGTCGTGGCTCTGAGCATCGTCAACGATGTACTTATCCTTAGGTGAGCGGCCGGTGAAGATACCAGTCATCACGTTTACAGCTCCGAGTTCAGTCTCCTGACCGACTTCAAAGCCTTCCAGACCAGCCTTGGTCTCCTCCTCAAAGAGGAACTCATACGACGGATTATAGGCAATCACGGTAGAACCCTTGATGCCATACTTCTCTAAAACAGAAGCATCAAATTTTGCCATTTCTTTTTGTATTTTAGTGGTTAAACGAAATTAATTTCTGTGTTATCTCAAGTGCATATGTGCCTTTTTAGCGCCACAAAAGTACAAAATTCTTCTGAGATAAAGAAATATAGTGCCAAAAAACTGCTTGTTGCCCCTTATTTTTTGAGGCAAAAGACACTTTTGCAAGGCACGTTTAGCAATTCTGCCTGCACTTTATCGCTTCTATGATTCTTTTACTTGCCTTAAATGGCGTTTTATTTACTTGTTCAGGGTCCAGGTGGCGCCGTCTTTCGTGTCCTTGACTTCGAAGCCGAGGGCGGCCAGGCTGTCGCGAATCTTATCGCTGGTGGCCCAGTCTTTGTTGGCCTTTGCGATGGCGCGCTGTTCCAGCAGCATATCTACGACATGACCGAAGGCTTCCTCGCGAGCGGAAGATCCACCCCCGACTCCCACCGTGGTGGGGAGAAGTCCGAGGATGTCCTCGGCGAAGAGGTGCATGGTGGCGCCCAGTTCCTCGAGATCTTCGGCGCTGATGGTGCCCTTGTGGTCGAGCACGCGGTTGATGGTTGACGAGGCTTCGAACAGCAGGCTGATGACGGTGGGCGAAGCGAGGTCGTCGTTCATGGCATCGTAGCACTTCTGGCGCAGTTCCGTAGCCACCTTGTGTGTCTCGGCATCGCTTTCCTTGGCGGGAGTAATGCGCTTCAGGTCTGCGATGGCACCCATGAGTCGCTGCAGGCCTTTCTCGGCAGCCTGTAGTGCTTCGTTCGAGAAGTCCACGGTCGAGCGGTAGTGGGCCTGGAGGATGAAGAAGCGTACGGTCATGGGCGAATAGGCCTGTGAGAGTTTCTCGTGGCTGCCCGTGAAGAACTCGTTGAGAGTGATAAAGTTACCTAATGACTTACCCATCTTCTGACCACCGATGGTGATCATGTTGCAGTGCATCCAGTACTTCACCATATCGTCGCCCTGACTGGCCACGGCTTGTGCGATTTCGCACTCGTGGTGGGGGAATACGAGGTCCATGCCGCCTCCGTGGATGTCGAAGTGGTTGCCCAGGTACTTGCGTCCCATGGCTGTGCACTCGCAGTGCCAGCCAGGAAAGCCGTTGCTCCAGGGCGAGGGCCAGCGCATGATGTGTTCGGGCTGTGCGCATTTCCAGAGGGCGAAGTCCACTTGGTTGTGCTTTTCGCTCTGGCCGTCAAGTTCGCGCGAATTGTTGATGACATCGGTGAGGTTGCGTCCCGACAATTTGCCGTAGCGGTAGTTCTCATTGTATTTCTCCACGTCGAAGTAGACGCTGCCCTGGCTCTCGTAGGCATAGCCGTTGTCGAGGATTTCCTTCACCAGCTGTATCTGCTCGATGATGTGTCCCGTGGCATGGGGCTCGATAGAGGGCGGCAGGCAGTTCAGGGCACGCATGGCATCGTGGAAGCGGTTGGTGTAGTACTGAGCCACTTCCATAGGCTCCAACTGCTCCAGCCGTGCTTTCTTTGCAATCTTGTCCTCACCCTCGTCGGCATCGTGTTCCAGATGTCCTACGTCTGTGATATTGCGAACGTAGCGTACCTTGTAGCCGATATGCTGCAGATAGCGGAAAAGGAGGTCGAAGGTGATGGCAGGACGGGCGTGACCCAGGTGGGCGTCGCCATAAACGGTGGGGCCGCAGACATACATGCCTACACGACCAGGAGTGACAGGGCGAAACAGTTCTTTCGTCCGAGAAAGAGTATTATAGAGAAGTAATGGTTGGTTCATTTCTATATGTGAATTGATGGGTTTTTTATTATAGTGGGTTTATGAAAGTGCCATTAGCTTGGCTGGTGCGAGTGAATAGTCTGGTATCAACATCGCCCATCGGCTTCTATGAGTTCCAACAGTCTTTCTACCGCGTTCTCCTCCGGGATATTCTTCTCAACACACTCTTTGCCGCGATAGAGGCTGACCTTGCCGCGGGCTGCACCCACGTAGCCGTAGTCCGCATCCGCCATTTCTCCGGGGCCGTTGACGATGCATCCCATGATGGCAATCTTCAGTCCGGTGAGATGGCTGGTGGCCTTCTTAATCCGTTGAATGGTAGCCGGTAGGTCATAGAGTGTGCGACCACAGCCAGGACAGCTGATGTACTCCGTCTTGGTAACACGCAGCCGGGCGGCTTGCAGCAGGGAGTAGGCCACGGGAATCTCGTTCTCTGGTGGCTCGCTGAGGCTGACACGGATGGTGTCGCCTATGCCATCTATGAGCAGGGCTCCAATACCCACGGCACTCTTCAGACGGCCGTCCTCGCCCTCGCCAGCTTCTGTTACTCCGAGGTGCAGCGGGAAGGTCATCCCTTCGGCATCCATCGTCCGACAGAGCAGGCGCACCGATTCCACCATCACTACGGTGTTCGATGCCTTGATACTGACGACGACATTATTAAAATTCTCGCGCACGCACACGCGGAGAAACTCCATACACGATTCCACGATACCTTCGGGGGTGTCGCCAAACCGGCTCATGATACGATCGCTCAGTGAGCCGTGGTTCACCCCAATGCGTACTGCCGTGCCATATTCACGACAGATATTCAGGAAGGGAATGAGGCGGTCTTCGATCTTCTGCAGTTCGGCGGCATATTCCTCATCGGTATATTCCAGCTTCTTGAACTTCCGGGCTGCATCCACATAGTTGCCGGGGTTGATGCGCACTTTCTCGCAATAGCGGGCAGCCACGTCGGCCACGGCAGGGTTGAAGTGTACGTCGGCCACGAGGGGCACGTCGCAACCTGCAGCCCTCACTCGCTCGCGAATGATCCGCATGTTCTCTGCCTCGCGCACTCCTTGCGTCGTCAACCTCACCAGCTCGCCGCCGGCCTTGGCTATCGCCAGAATCTGCTGCACGCATCCGTCGGTGTCCATCGTGCTCGTCGTACACATAGACTGTACCCGCACGGGATTCTGTCCTCCGATGCCGATATTACCAACGCGCACTTCGTGGGTCTTTCTTCTTGTCATGGGGTTATAGGACTAATGGGGCTAATAGGACTAATGGGGCTAATAGGACTAATGGGGCTAATGGGACTAATGGGGCTAATGGGACTAATGGGGCTAATGGGACTAATGGGGCCAATGGGGCTTATGGGTTATACTTTAAATTTGTATTTCACTTCTGCCAGTTCCTGATTGGCCTTCACAATCTTCTGCGCCAGGCCTTTTTTGTAGTCATGCATGCGCTCCGCCAGTGCAGGGTCGGTCAGCGCCAGCATCTCGCAGGCCAGCACCGCAGCGTTCTGTGCGCCGTTCACTCCCACGGTGGCTACCGGAATGCCGGGAGGCATCTGGACGATGGAGAGTAATGCGTCGAGGCCGTCGAGCATTCCTTTGATGGGCACACCGATTACGGGTAGCGTCGTCTGTGCGGCAATCACACCAGGCAGGGCGGCCGCCATACCTGCTGCAGCAATGATGACTTTCAGCCCCCGGCCCTCGGCTTCGCGGGCAAAGCGCTCCACTTCCGACGGAGTGCGATGTGCTGAGAGGGCGTTCATTTCGAACGGTACTTCCAATTCGTCGAGGAACTTGGCAGCTTTTTCCATGACCGGCAGGTCACTCGTACTGCCCATGATAATTGAAACCAATGGAGTCATACGCTATTATATATAATGTATAGATAATGCCTTGTTTTCGAGTGCAAAGGTACGCAGTTTTTGTTGAATGACCAAAAAAAGCGGTGAAAAGGTGAGAACAGAGAGTTGGAAAGTTTAATGATTCTGTGTTTACAGGCTCTTTTCCTCTCTTATTTATCTTTTTTTAGTCGTTTTCTACATTTTTCTCTTCTTCTAATTCTCTTTTTCTCTTCAAATCGCTATCTTTGCAGCAGCAAATGAAACAAACCTAAAGTTGATAGAACTATGCGTACAGAAAACTTTTCTCTTTGGACGTTGGCTGTAGTGGTCATCGCTCTCTTCGGCAGTTGCCGCTCGACATCTCCCGTTGCGACACGGGTGGACGCTCTTGACAAACAGGCCTGGGAGGTCTCTCAATGGATTTCCGTGGCTGATGCTCCAGTGATTACAGGCCACGTGGACAACGGCAACAATGGCTGCTCGGCAGAGGGTGCCAGTTGGTTCCTTTCCAAGGTGAAGAACGAACAGAAAGTCGTTCGTGCGCGCTGGATGACCGCAGGATTAGGCGTGTATGACCTGTTTGTTAACGGTCAGCTCGTAGGGGAGGAGGTGTTGAGGCCGGGCTTCACGCATCCGCGGAAGACCAAACGCACGTTCACTTATGATATTACGCAGGCTTACTGTTGCAAGAAAGCTGCCGAGAACGTCCTCGCAGTGCAGGTCACTCCCGGCTGGTGGGGAGACAAGGTCGTCACCCCTGGCGGGAACGAAGGAATGATAGGCCGCAAATGCGCCTTCCGGGGAGTGCTGGAACTGACGTTTGCCGACGGTAGCACGAAGCGTTATGGTACGAACCTGACGGATTGGAAGGCTGGTATCGCTGGTCCTGTTCGCAGATCCGGAATCTTCGAGGGAGAATACTATGATGCCCGGGTACAACCCGGCTATGCGACTCCAGAGCGCCTCGCAACACCCGAGGTGAACACGGAATTCAGCGGCCAGCTGCTGCCCTCCACGGGAGCTGAAATCTACCTTCGCCACGATATCGCACTGGACCCTGTGGATGCCTACGTATGGCGTGGGGTGCAGGGCGCCACGAACGATGCCTTCGGAAAGGTGGTGGTGATAGCGGAATTTCCTAAAGGAAAGGACATCGTTGTCAAGCCGGGCGAGACGCTGGTGGTGGACTTCGGACAGAATGCGGCCGCCGTCCCCTCCTTTGTCTTCAAGGCGGTAGAGGGAACGATGCTGACGTGTCTGCCCGGCGAACTGCTGAACGATGGCAACGGTGCCAAAGGCCGTGGTATGGATGGTCCGGAAGGTAGCGTCCACCGCAGGAATCTCCGCACAGAGAACGTCCACATGCGGCTGGAATACACCTTCGCCGGCGGCAAGGATTATGAAGAGTTTCTGCCCCGAGGCACCTTTTTCGGCTATCGTTATGTCAGCATCACCGCTACGGATGAAGTGCGCATAAAGTCAATCCGTTCAATACCAGTCACCTCTATCGGTCAACATCTTGAAACAGGCACAATTACGACGGGCGACGAAAGCATCAACCGACTGTTGTCCAATATCCTGTGGGGCATGCGCTCGAATTATCTCTCTGTGCCCACCGACTGTCCGCAGCGTGACGAACGGCAGGGCTGGACGGCAGATACGCAGGTGTTCACGGAGACAGGAACGTTCTTCGCCAATACCGACCGCTTCTTCCATAAATGGATGCGCGATATGCGCGACACCCAGAGTCCTGAGGGAGGCTTCCCTGGTGTGGCTCCATGGGGACAATATGAGGATGCGGGAATGATGCGTCTGGGTTGGGCGGATGCAGGCATCATCGTGCCTTGGACGGTGTGGAAGCAGTTCGGCGACCGCATCATCATTGATGAGAACTGGGATGCCATGCAGCGTTATGTCAGTCATATCAATGAACACCGCTACGACCACGAATCGCTGAGCCGGGAAAATGGCAACTACCAGTGGGCGGACTGGCTGAGCTACGAACCCTTGGAGAGCTGCAGCGGTCGGTCGCATGAGGACGGCAAGCCCAAGCCTGATGCCGTCAGCTACTGGAGCTACCTCAGTGCCAGTTACTGGGCCATCGATGCAGGAATGATGGCTGATATGGCTGCCGCCACGGGTCGCGACGCCTCGACCTATCGTCAGATGCAGGCTGCGGCGAGGGAGTATCTTCGTAGCCAGTTCCTGAACGCCGACGGAACCTTCAAGACCCAGGTGCTGAACACCATGCAGACGCCAGCCCTCTTTGCCCTGAAGAACCGGCTGGTGGAAGGCGACGCCAAGGCAGCGATGATAGCCCGGCTGCGTGAGAACTTTGCGGAACACGACGGCTGCCTGCAGACGGGTTTCCTCGGCACCAGTATCCTTCTGCCCACCCTGACAGAAAATGGAATGACGGACATTGCCTACGACCTGCTCTTCCAACGCAAGAATCCCAGCTGGCTCTACTCGGTGGACAACGGCGCTACCACCATCTGGGAACGTTGGAACAGTTATATGGTGGATCAGGGAATGGGACCGCAGGGCATGAACAGCTTTAATCATTATGCCTATGGATGCGTAGGCCAGTGGCTGTGGGAGACGGCGGCGGGCATTGCTGCCGACCCGGCTCAGCCCGGCTTCCAGCATATCATCATGCGTCCTCAGCCAGACAAGCGCCTCGGTCACCTCACCGCAGAATACCGTTCGGCAGCGGGCACCATAAAAAGCGCGTGGCGCTACGAAGGGAATAAGTGGTTGTGGACATTCACTATTCCTCGTGGCGCCACGGCAAGCGTGGTAGTGCCCGGCGATTCAACAGTCAGAGAGTACTCTGCCGGAACTTATAAGATTGAGCGATAGGCTTGGAAGACGGTAGGATCAGGATATCCTGTAGGTCTTATTGAAGCTCCAGGACTAGTCCCTCGCGAGGTGCGAGAGCCACATCCTGCGACAGGTCGAAGGATCGTCCTGTGGGGATGTCAATGGCGTTTGTACTGGTGGCTGTACCTTCTGTGTCAAGCAGTTCTGCGAAGCGGGCCACCTCAAGTGTGGCGGGCTCGTCGGTACCGTTGATGACAGTGATGACGGTGTTGCGGTGCAAACGCCGGGCGACGACGTAAACTCCCTTCCAAGGGATGAACTGGGTGGTGTAGCCGCTGATGATGGTCTCGTTGCCCTGTCGCCAATGGAGGAGGTTGCTCAGCCATTGGAACATCTCCTGTTGCTGGGGTGTGCGCCCTTCAGCCGTGAAGGCATTTTGGGTATCACCCGGGAATCCGCCGGGGAAGTCGCAACGCACGTTGCCGTCGGTGACCTCCTTGGTGCCGTCCATGAGGATTTCAGTACCGTAGTAGAGCTGCGGAGTACGTGGCAGGGTGAGCAGCAGCGCCAGTGCCTGCTTCAGTTTCTCGATACGCAGCGGACCCTGTGCAGTGCCGAGGAAACGGTCGGTGTCGTGGTTATCGATAAAGGCCATCACGTGGGTGGGATCCTCATAAAGATAATCGTAGAGAAGGCTGTTGTAGAGACGGTTGTAGCCGTCCCACCAGGCATCTGTCACCTCGTTCTTGGCTTTTGCCAACCTGTCGAAGAAGCTGAAGTCCATGACGGTCTTGAGATAGCTGTTGTAGTCCGTCATGCGTGAGTTTTTCTGCCAGGCGGCGGTATAAGCCGGTTCTGTGACCCAAGTCTCGCCAACGACATTAAAGTTGGGGTATTCTTTGTCCAGACGTTGCATCCAGCGTGCCATACCCGTAGCGTCGGCGTAGGGATAAGTGTCCATACGGATGCCATCGATGCCTGCCGTCTCAATCCACCAAATGGAGTTCTGAATGAGGTAGGTCATCAGGTGCGGGTTGCGGTGGTTGAGGTCGGGCATGGTTGCCACGAACCATCCATCCACGGTCTCACGCATATCGACTTCTGAGGCATAGGGGTCGAAAACGGGAGTAATCTTGTAGCTCGTCTGCTGGAACTGTTCCGTAGGATAAACAGCGCCACTCTCGTCGCGGCGGTCGTGGCCTTCCAGCCATTCAGAGATGTTCAGCCAGTTCTTGGCGGGCAGGTCGGTGACCCAGGGATGATCGAATCCGCAGTGGTTGAAGATCATGTCCATGACGACTTTCAGACCATGGGCGTGAGCATCGTCGATGAGCTGGCGGTACTGCTCGTTGGTGCCAAAACGTGGATCCACCCGATAGTAGTCCGTAGTGGCATAGCCGTGGTAGGTGCTGAAGTCGTGATCGTCGGGTGAATCGTTTTCCAGGATGGGAGTGAACCACAGGGCCGTGACACCCAGCTCGCTGAAGTAATCCAGATGCTGGCGGATGCCCTCAAGGTCGCCGCCGTGGCGCAGGCTGGGCTGCGTACGGTCCTCGACATAGTTGTTCATGCCGGCAATCTGAGCCGGGTGGTTCGGACCCTGAGCGAAGCGGTCGGGCATCAGAAGATAGAGGACGTCGGAATTCGAGAAACCTTCGCGCTCCTCGCCTGCCTTCTCGCGTTCGCGCAACTCATAGCGGATGATGGTTTTGTCCTCTGAGTTCGGGCGACAGAAGGCGATGGGCAGTTCTCCTGCGTGCGCGTTTTTAATATTAAGGTATAGCAGCAGGTAGTTGGGAGAGTCCAATCGAACGATGGAATCCACCTGAGCGCCGTCGACATACACCTCTGCATCGCGGATGCCAGGTCCATAGACCATCAGTTGCAGCGAGGGATCTTTCAATCCCACGAACCAGTTGGTGGGGTCGATGCGATTCACTTCCACCGCTCCGTTGCCTTCGGATTGGAAGACGGTGGGCGTGCTGTGGCACGACACAAGCAGGATGCTCCCCGTGAGGAGTAAAGCAAATACAGAGTTTTTCATATGGATGTCTTCTTACTTGTTTCTCTATTTATTCTTGTTCGCCAAATTCCAGTTCGCCCTGAACAACCCAGATGAGTTCTTCTGGCGTGAAGTCGCCATATTTCTCTTTGCGGGCACGCTCGGCGATAGCTTTTGCCACGCTTTCTGTGTCAATATCCACAAATCCGTCGGCATCGGGTTCTTCGTCGAGCAGTCCGCTCTCTACGTAGTAGTCGGCCAGCAGGTCGATGAAGTAGAAGAGGTCGTCGTCGGTGAAGCGATCCTTCAGGTCTTGTGGGAGGTAGGCACGGATGAACTCCACAGTCTGGAGGTCATCTTCGGCTTGAGCCATAAAATCGTCTTCCATAGTCTTGTGTCAATTATTTGAGCAGGCTCTGTATCTTGGCTTCGAAGGCTGCTTTAGGTGCAGCACCGATCTGCTTGTCCACAATCTCGCCGTTGCGGAAGAAGAGTACCGTAGGAATATTACGGATGCCAAAGCGGATAGCCAGTCCATCGTTTTCGTCGACATCGACTTTTCCGATAATGACCGAATCTGCATACTGTGCGGCCAGTTCCTCGATGTAGGGACCGATTTTCTTACAAGGGCCACACCATGTAGCCCAGAAATCGACGACCATTGGTTTGCCCTGGGCAGCCAATTCGTCAAAATTGGAATCAGTGATTGCTAATGCCATAGTTGAAATAGTTTTTTTGTAGTTAATGATATGATAATATGTTATGATTCGATGTCAAAGGAGGGTTAGGATTCATTGATCTTATAGGACAGTTCCGGGTGCGACTGCAGATAATTGAGCAGCGGCCCCGATACGGTGATCTGTCTGTTGCCGCTGTGGAACGTCATATTGTTGTTTCCTTCAGGATCGAGTATGCGGAAGTATACCGCCGTGGGACCGGGAGTATTGTCTGTCAGTTCCAGCAGGCTGAGGACGAGGTCCTTGGACAGCGCGCTGAGCGGAATGGTGATGGTGATGTTTTCCACCAGTTCATCCTTCACCTCAGACAGGAAGTGGATACTGCCGACGACGATATCTATGCGGTCGGGGTTGTAGGGACGGGGCTGCATGCGAGCCTTAATGAAGAGGGCTGCCCCTTCGGTCATGTAGAGTCCCCACTTCGTCCAATCCTGTCCGAAGAGCGGCAGTTCCATGTTGCCCGTGTAGTCCTCAATGGTCACAATGCCATAAGGCTTGTTGTTCTTGCCCACTCCTGTTCGGATGCCCGTCACGATACCGCCAAAGGTGATTTCGCGGTTGACCAGCTCGTCAACGTTCTTCATATCTGCGGCGTGGGTGTTGCAGACATCCGTCAGAATGATGGAATATTCGTCCAGGGGGTGTGCAGAGAGGTAGATGCCAATGAGCTCGCGTTCCTTGTTCAGCAATTCCAGCTGGCTCCATTCCTCATATTGTGTAGGAATAGGAGGCGTGGCGACTTCTACTTCGTCCAGACCGGCGAACAGCGAAACTTCTGCCTCGAATTTGCTCTGCTGATAGAGGGCACCGTGGCGCATGAGCACATCCAGGTACAGTTCGCCTTTGGCGGTGAGACCGTAGTACTGTTCCCGACGGATGTTAGGCTGCACGGATTCGAGTGCTCCACTGAGCACCAAGCTTTCCAGTCCGCTCCGCTTCAGTGCCTGGAGGTTCACTCGTTGCACGAAGTCGAAGACGTTGAGATAAGGTCCTCCGTGGCTGCGCTCAGCGATGATGGATTCCACCGCGGCCTCGCCCAGTCCCTTGATGCCTCCAAGTCCGAAGCGGATATTTCCATCGTCGTCCACACTGAACTTCTGGCGGCTCTGGTTGATGTCTGGGCCTAAGGTGCTAATGCCCAAATCCTTGCACTCGCTCATCAGCTTGGTGATTTCAGTGATGTCATCAAGGTTCCGGCTCATGTCGGCTGCCATATATTCAGCGGGGAAGTTTGCCTTGAGGAAAGCTGTCTGGTAAGCCACCCAGGAATAGCAGGTAGCATGACTCTTGTTGAAGGCGTAGGACGCGAATTTCTCCCAGTCGCTCCAGATCTTTTCCAGCATCTTGGGGTCGTGGCCGTTGGCTGCGCCTTGCGAGATGAACTGGGGTTTCATGTGATCCAGCTTGTCCTTCAGCTTCTTACCCATGGCCTTGCGGAGGTTGTCGCTCTCACCACGGGTGAAGTTTGCCAACAGTCGCGACAGCAACATCACCTGCTCCTGATAGACCGTGATACCATAGGTGTCCTTGAGGTATTTCTCCATGCATGGAAGATCATATTCCACCGGTTGGCGTCCTTGTTTGCGGTCGATGAAGTTTGGAATATAGTCCATGGGGCCTGGGCGGTAGAGGGCATTCATGGCGATGAGGTCCTCGAAGGTGGAGGGTTGCAGTTCGCGGAGGTATTTCTGCATACCGGCCGATTCGAACTGGAAGGTACCCACCGTCAGACCGTCGCAGTAGAGCTGATAGGTTGCCGGATCCTCAATGTCGATTTTATCGAGGTTGATATCAATGCCGAGGCTGTCGTGGATGTTCCTCACGGCCTCGTTGAGAATACTCAGGGTCTTCAGCCCGAGGAAGTCCATCTTGATGAGGCCCGTGTCCTCGATAACAGAACCTTCATACTGGGTGCAGCGTATCTTCTCGCCCGTCTCCTTGTCGTCGGCGGTGGAGATGGGCACCCAGTCGCTGACATCATCGCGACAGATAATGACTCCGCAGGCGTGAACGCCCGTGTTGCGAACATTACCTTCCAGCATCTGAGCATAACGTATGGTGTCGCTCATCAGCGGGTTGGGGGAGGCCGCTGCCTGTTGCATTTCGGGCACACAGGCGATGACATTCTTCAGGCTCATCTTGCGTGGTGAACCGTCGGGATTATCGGGCAGGCGGTCGGGTATGGTTTTGACGAGGGCGTTGGTCACGTCGAGCGGCAGTTTCTGCACGCGGGCCACATCCTTAATGGCGGACTTTGTGGCCATGGTTCCATAGGTGATGATGTGTGCCACGTTGTTCTCGCCGTATTTCTGAGTCACCCACGAGAGCACCTTGTTGCGCCCGTCGTCGTCGAAATCAACATCAATATCAGGCAGCGAGATACGGTCGGGATTCAGGAAACGCTCAAACAGCAGGTCGTACTTGATGGGGTCCACCTTGGTGATTCCCAGGCAGTAAGCCACAACACTACCAGCCGCAGAGCCACGACCCGGTCCCACGCTGACTCCCAGCTCATAGCGTGCAGCATTGATGTAGTCCTGCACGATGAGGAAGTAGCCGGGGAAACCCATCGTCTTCATGACGTGGAGTTCGAAGCGGATGCGGTCGTCCACTTCCGACGAGAGCGGAGTACCATAGATCTTCGCGGCGCCGTCGTAGGTCAGCTTCGCCAGATAGTCAGCTTCGAGTTTCAGGCGGTATAACTTCTGGCAGCCTCCCAGGTGTTTCACCTTCTTCTCTGCTTCCTCGCGATCGCAGACGACATTTCCCTCATAGTCTCGGGTGAATTCCTCAAAGAGCTGCTCGTCGGTGAAGCGCTGGTGGTATTCCTCTTCTGTACCGAAATTGGTGGGAATGTTGAAGTTCGGCATAATGGGAGAGTGGTCAATGCTGTAAACTTCGACCTTATCCAGAATCTCACAGGTGTTGGCCAGTGCCTCCGGTACATCCTGGAAGAGATCATTCATCTCCTCGCGCGTCTTAAACCATTCCTGCTTGGAGTAGAGCATGCGCTTGGGGTCGTCGAGGTCGCGTGCTGTGCCCAGACAGATCAGGCGGTCGTGGGCCTCGGCATTATCTTCGTCCACGAAATGTACGTCGTTGGAGCAGATGAGCTTCACGCCCAGCTTCTTGCCTAGTTTGATAAGTTCCGTATTCACCTGTTGCTGAAGGGGATACGTCTCGCGGTTGGCACGCTGGGTGGGATTGGTCACCTTATGTCGCTGCAGCTCCAGATAGTAGTCCTCGCCAAAGATGCTCTTGTACCACAGGATGCGTTCCTCGGCACCCTTCAAGTCGCCTTTCAGAATCAGACGGGGTATCTCGCCAGCCAGACAGGCTGAGCATACGATGAGTCCTTCGGCATGTTTCTGAAGCTCGTTGTGGTCTGTGCGGGGGCGATTGTAGAAACCCTCCACCCATGCTTTCGACACCAGTTTCACCAGGTTATGGTAACCCTTTTCGTTCTTCGCCAGGACGATGAGGTGATAGCGTGCGCGGTCCAGATCCTTGTCGCGGTCATAGAGGGTGCGCTCTGCCACATACATCTCACAGCCGAAAATCGGCTTGAAAGGTTCCTTGCCTTCGTCCTTCAATTTCTTGTTCGTTTTGGTGACATAATTGAAGAACTCTTTTATCCCCATCATATTGCCGTGATCCGTCACCGCCATACCACGCATTCCGTCCCTCAAAGCCTTATCTACGAGTTTGGGAATCGCAGCTTGGCCATCGAGGAGCGAATATTGGGTGTGAACGTGCAGATGAACGAAGTCTTGCATAGGGTATTTCTTTATGTATTGTCCGAAAACGGGCATAAAAGTACTATTCTTACTCCAAACTGCCAAAAAAGAAGCGATTTTTTTTGTCCCTTGAGAGATTTTTGCTACTTTTGTACTGAAAAACGGACGCCGAACCCCTCAAATCGGCAAAAATATGGTAAAAAGACTGCGTAAATTAAGAAAGAAAATCCGTCTCCACAGCGAAGGCACCCAAACCCTGATTTGGGGTGGAATCGGCTTGGCCATTCTCTGCGTTCTTGTAGGTTGGGCTTTTGGATTCACCAGCATCTTTTTCTACCTCTTGCTGGTGCTGTCTGTAACACTTTATCTTGTCGTCGTGAATTTCTTCCGCTGCCCCATACGTCTTTTTGAAGGCGACACGGAGGGTATCGTGGTCGCACCTTGCGATGGAAAGGTCGTCGTGGTCGAAGAAGTGGAAGAGAACGAATACTTTCACGATCGCCGATTGATGGTGAGCATCTTTATGAGTATCTTCAACGTGCACGCCAACTGGGTGCCCGTAGATGGTCTCGTAAAGAAGGTAGAGCACCACGACGGACGCTACATGGCAGCTTGGTTGCCCAAGGCCAGCACTGACAATGAACGTTCTACGGTGGTCATCGAGACTCCCGAGGGAATCGATATCCTCACCCGTCAGGTGGCTGGAGCCGTGGCCCGGCGCGTGGTCACCTATACCGCCGTGGATGAAGAATGCTTCATCGACGAGCATCTGGGCTTTATTAAATTCGGTTCGCGCGTGGACGTCTATCTTCCTCTTGGAACAGAGGTGCTTGTAAAAGTCGGACAGAAAGCCACCGGCAACCAGACCATCATTGCTAAACTACCCGTATAAAACCTTTTGTTCCGACTATCCGTCATTCCCTCAACCTATCATTCCGCAATCACACCCACATGTTACTTAATTTTCCTAACGCCCTGACCTGCTGCAACCTCATCTGCGGCTGCATGGCTACAGGTGCTGCTTTTCATGCCCATTTCGGTTGGGCACTCGCAATGATTGTCGCGGGTGCCGTCTTCGATTTCTTCGATGGAATGGCCGCTCGTGCTATGGGCATCAGTTCTCCTATCGGTAAGGAACTCGACTCACTGGCCGACGTCGTCACCTTTGGTGTGGCCCCCTCTGCCATGATTTTCCAGCTCTTCGGTATGGTGCATTATCCAGAGTGGCTCGCCGTCGCTGCACCTTATCTGCCATATACGGCTTTCATCATGGCTGCCTTCTCGGCATTACGTCTGGCTAAGTTCAACCTCGACACCCGCCAGACCACCAGCTTCATCGGACTGCCCACTCCTGCCAACGCCCTCTTCTGGGGTTCCCTCATCGTGGGTGAGCTGCCCTTCCTGTGCTCCCAGCGTTTCAATGCTGTATTCCTCTTCCTCTTTGTGCTGGCCTTCAGCTTCTTCCTCATCGCAGAAATACCGCTGTTCGCTCTGAAGTTCAAGAACTTCTCTTGGCAGGACAACAAGGTGAAATACATTTTCCTCATTGGCTGCTTGGCATTCTTGCCTCTGGGCATTACAGCCATCACTGCCATCATCCTCTGGTACATCGTTCTCTCCATCGGCGTCTGGCAGTTGGAAAGAGTGAAGAAATGAAAGAGCGTTAAGTGAGAAATCCAATTTTACATTATCAATTATACATTATAATCTATGAAGTTCCACCGCATCCTCCTCAAACTCTCGGGCGAAAGCCTTATGGGTACCCAACGCTACGGCATCGACGAACACCGCCTTGCCGAATATGCAGAACAGATTAAGGAAATCCACGACCTCGGCGTACAAATAGGCATCGTGATAGGTGGTGGAAACATCTTCCGCGGACTCTCAGGAGCCGGTAAGGGTTTCGACCGCGTCAAAGGCGACCAGATGGGAATGTGTGCTACCGTGATCAATTCTCTCGGACTCAGCTCCGCACTCGGAGCCATCGGTGTCAAGAGCCGCGTGCTCACCGCCATCCGCATGGAACCGATCGGCGAATTCTATTCCAAGTGGAAGGCCATCGAGGCTATGGAGAATGGCGAAGTTGTCATTATGTCTGCAGGAACGGGCAATCCCTATTTCACCACTGATACAGGCTCTTCCCTGCGCGGCATCGAAATCGAAGCCGATGTGATGCTGAAGGGCACGCGCGTGGATGGCGTCTATACCGCAGATCCGGAGAAAGACCCCACTGCCACCAAGTTCGACGAAATCACCTTCGACGAAATCTACACCCGTGGACTGAAGGTCATGGACCTCACCGCCACCACAATGTGTAAGGAGAACAACCTTCCCATCTATGTCTTCAACATGGATGTAGTCGGTAACCTTCGCAAGGTCATCGATGGCCAGCCCATCGGCACCCTTGTCCACAAGTAGTCTTCCCCCCTACTTCCCGAGTCCCTATTACGACCTCTCCTTTCGGATTTTTCCATACGAATGACACCTTATTATTTTTGCGCGCGCACGTAAATATAATAAGGTGTCATCTTTGATAATGTACCAAGAGGTACCTCGCTCGTGTGGCCGCAAAGTCTCATTGGTGAGACCGCCAACCTCTGCCGGACCTCTTTGCCCTGAAATCATGCACCCTGCTCGAAGGCACGGCGGATGGCATCGGCTGTAGCCTGCATCTCTTCTGCCGGCAGCTGGAGCTTGGGGTTGGAGAAGAGCATGTCGCGCTCACTCTGCATGGGAATGAGGTGGATGTGGGCGTGGGGCACTTCGAGTCCAAGGACGGCCTGACCGACCTTCACGCAGGGAATCACGGTCTTGATGGCGCGTGCCACGTGGGCTGCGAAAACGTGAAGACGGGCTATCTCATCGTCGGTGAGGTCGAAGATGTAATCGACTTCGCGACGGGGAATGACGAGAGTATGGCCCTTCACGAGGGGATTGATGTCGAGGAAGGCATAGAACTCGTCGTTGCTGGCGCAACAGTAGCTGGGGATTTCGCCTGCGGCGATTTTACTGAAGATGGACATGGGTTGATTTGACGAATTTACGATTGTACGGATTTGACAACTTACGAATATAGTTTATTCGTCGTAGCTGATGTTGAGGACCTCGAGTTGGATGAGTCCCTGGGGTACGCGTATCTCGGCCACGTCGCCGACCTTCTTGCCGAGCAGTCCTTGGGCAATGGGGGTCTTAACGCTGATTTTGCCTTCGCGGAGGTTGGCTTCTGTCTCGCTGACGATGGTGTATGCCATCTTGGCGCCGTTCTTGACGTTCTTCAGTTCCACGCGGGTGAGAATCTGGACGGTGTCGGCGTTCAACTTGCTGGTGTCGATAATTTTAGCATCGGCGATGGTCGCTTTGAGCTGAGTAATCTTCATTTCGAGCAGTCCTTGTGCTTCCTTAGCTGCATCGTATTCTGCGTTTTCGCTGAGGTCGCCCTTGTCTCGGGCTTCGGCGATGGCTGCAGAAGCCTTGGGGCGCTCCACTGCTTCGAGCTGTTGGAGCTCGGCTACGAGTTTGTCGTAGCCCTTCTGTGTCATGTAAGCCATATCTTTATTTTTAGTTGTTTGTTTCGGTTGGTATGGATGTCTTGAGGAAGACAAAAGCAAAAGGACTCCGTTTTGGTGCACGGAACCCTTCTTGCGATGTATTTTCTTGCCTTAGCGAGTGCAAAGGTATGACTTATTTTCGGACTGACCAAATTTTTTTACGAAAAAGTGCTAAAGTTCTGCCTCTATGGCCTTCTGAATGTCTGGAATGTCCTCTGAACGGGCTTTTAATTCGCTATTTCTGCCTATTAGGAAGTAGGTGGGGATGGTTTCTACAGAATATAGCTGAACCATATCGTTGTTGAAGCCTTCGGGGCAGTGTACGCAAACCCACGGAAGCTGCTCGCACATGGTCTTCCAGTAGTGCGGATCGTTGTCGAAAGCCACCTGGTAGATTTCGAGTCCACGGCTGTGGTATTTGTTGTATAGCTCGCGCAGCTGGATGTTGCGTTGCTGGCTGGCGGGTAGACTATAGGCGGTGAAATCGAGGAGGATGACGTTGTCGGCGAAATCGGTAAGGCGCCGCTCGTGGCCGTTGATGTCGTTGAATCCGAAGTCGATGATGCCTATCTCGTGCACTTTATCGCCGTCGAGTTGTATTTCTACGGTGCGTACCTGTCGGGTGTTGCGCATTCCTCTCAGGGCAATGTTCCGAAGGTTCTCTGTGCGCAGGGCTCCGGGATAGTGGAGTTCCCATTGTGTGGCTACAGCGGCAAAACACTGGACATCGTCCTTGTCGTCCTCGGGGTTGAAGAGCATCTGTCCGCCTACGGTCTGGAAGAGTGCGAAGTAGGCAGCAGGAGAAGCGGGGTCTGCCAGGATAAAGTCGCGCTTGAGGGTCAGCTTGTAGGTGCTGATGAGGCTGCGTGCACGATCTACCTTCTCGAGTGCCGAGAGTGAGCCTTCCTTGTCGAGCTGTGCGAACTGTTGCTGGAGTTGTATGTTCAGCAGGGTGATGGTCTTCATGATTCGCGACGCTTCGTTGCCCTGAATCTCGTAGGCAGAGGCCATGTGGTTGTAGGGTGCCTGGATGGTGATGTCGGAGGGCAGAGTGACTGTCGAGTCCTCAGGAATGGGTACGACGAAGTTAATGTATTGGGAGCTGATGCGCAGGCGGTAGAATTCGGGTGCGGAGCTGGTGTCTGGTAATACGGCGAAGTCGAAGTTTCCGTCGGCTTTCAGCTGTACGGAGTCTACGGCTTTCACACCGTTGAGTGTCATGGCCTCGAGCACGAGGGTGGAATCCTCAGCTCCACTGATGGTTCCTTGAATGTGAAACCGCTCGCCGGCAGGAGAGCAGGAAACCATGGTCAGAAAGAGGTAGCAGACGAGGAGTACGATGAGTGCCATGGCGATGACGCCGCGCATAATGGCTTGATTGGTGTTCTGGGCTTTTCTCTTTTTCATAGGATTATTTAGGGGTGTTATGTGGCTATTGGGAATAATGGGAACAATAGGGAAAATAGGAATAATAGGATGAATGGGACTAATGGGTGTTTAAGGTTTCTATTGCTTTCTTCACACCTGGGTCTTGGAGCATCTGGTGATGCAAGGCGCCTTGCTGGTAATGGTAGCGGCTGATGATTTCGGTCTCCAGGTAGGGCTGGATGTGATGGCGGAAACGATGCAGGTCTGTGGTGACATCGTTCTCTTTCAGCTTCTGTTCCAGAGCATCAAACTCTGCTGCTGCATGTTCCATGCGTCCTTCGATGCGTGCGAGCTGTCGCAGCTGGTCGAGGGCGGCTGCGGTGCGGCCATTGTAGGTGAAATCGCTGGCAGCGATGCTGTCGGAGAAGGCGGCATACTCCTCGTCGCTGAGGCTGAAGGCGCCGGGTTGGGGCGCTGTGGGGTGACGGGTGACGTAGGAGGTGATATAGTCGAAGAAGGTGTCGGAGTTGAAGAGGTCATAGACCATCGTTGGCACAGAATCCACGGCGAGGATGCTGTCGGGAAGGATGCCTCCGCCGTCGCGCACCGGCCGTCCCAGTCGGGTGCGGAACTCGCGCGTAAGACTGTCGGGCAGTGTCGTGGCGGCACCTTCGGCTGTGCGATGACGGAAGTCATAAGCCTGAATGCAGCGTCCAGAGGGGATATAGTAGCGGGCGGTGGTAATCTTCAGTTGTCCGCGATAGGACACCTCACGTACACCCTGCACAAGTCCTTTTCCATAGGTGCGCTGACCAAGAATGGTGGCACGGTCGAGGTCCTGCAGAGCTCCGCTGACGATTTCTGCTGCCGAGGCGCTGTTGGAATTCACGAGGACAGCGACGGGCATTACCGTGTCAATAGGTTCGGCAGGTGTCTGGTAGTCGTGACAAGTAGCGGGGACTTTGCCTTTTGTGGATACCACCAGAGTGCCTCGTGGCACAAAGAAGCCCACGATTTCTACGGCTTCGCTGACAGAGCCTCCGTAGTTGTCGCGTAAGTCGAAGATAAGTCGCTGCATGCCCTGCTGCTTCATGTCGAGAATGGCATGGCGCACCTCACGGGCACTTTGGTCGGTGAACTCGGTCAGAAGTAGGTAGCCGGTGTGGGATGCTTCGTCAACAATGCCATACCAAGGCAGGCAGGGCTGCTGGATCTGCCGGCGGGTGATCTTGAAGGAACGCCGATTTGTCTCGCCCGGACGCTGCACGATGAGTTCGAAAGTGGTACCTGCCTCGCCTCGAAGGTTCTCGCTGACGCGCGAAGTGGGCCACCCTTTGATATCGCGCCCGTCTATACTTATAATAATATCGCCCGCGCGCACGCCCGACTCTTGGGCCGGACAATGCTCATAAGGTTCCTCGATGACGCAGCGGTCGAGTTTCTTGTAGGCGCGGATGAGTGCTCCAATGCCGGCATAGCGGCCTGTGGCCATACGGCGCAGGTCATCCTGGTCATCGTTGGGGTAGTAGACAGTATAGGGGTCAATCTCTTCCAACATCCCGTTGATGGCCCACTGGATGGCGGTATCTGCAGAGATGGTATCAACGTAGAACATATCGAGCTGGCGATAGATGTCTGCGAAGACTTCGAGGTTGCGTGTGACATCGAAACCTGTCTGTTCTTTCTTCTGCTGGGCCGAAGTGGGGTGGGAGAGGAGGAGCAGCAGGGCTAAGGGAAGGAGTTGTTTCATACCTTATTATAATATAATGGGGCAATGGGGTTAATGGGAATAAAAGGGCGAATGGGGATTATGAACATTCTAATGCAGCCTGCAGACGGTCGGCGGTGACTTGTGTGCCCACGACTTGTATGACTTCGCCTGCAATGCGATTTCCGTAGTCGAGGCATCGGTCGAGAGGTTGCCCGTGGACCCATCCGTGGAGGAAGCCCGCAGCAAAGAAGTCGCCAGCGGCGGTGGTATCTACGACTTTCCGCACGAGGCCTGGGGCAAAGGCTTTAACGCCGTTGTGGCATCCCAGGGCTCCCCGCTTGCCAACCTTCACTACGGCCACGGATGTTTGTTCGGCAAGCATTCGCAGGGCCTCTTCCGGATATTGTTGTCCGCTGAAGGCGGCAGCCTCTTCCTCGTTGGCGAATACGAAGTCCACGTAGTCAGCCACCAAGTGCTGGATGAAAGGTCGGTCGGCAGCAACGATATTCCATGAGGCAAGGTCATAGCTGACCAGCATTCCTGCTGCTTTGGCATCGCGAAGCAGCTGTTCGATGAGGTGGTGGTCCTGTACGAGGTAGCCTTCAATATGGAGGATGTCCTGTGAGGAGGATTGCTGGCGGATGATAGAAGGGAATTCTTCTGTCGGCACCACTTGCGTGGCGGCACCCAGATGTGTAGCGAAGGTACGTTCGCCGTCGGGGGTGATAAAGGTGGTGGCGGTGCCGCTGGCCATTCCACTTACCGTAGAGATATGTATCTCTATGCCGCGAGCTTCTGCTTGTTGGCGAAAGAAGTGTCCCGTCTCGTCGTCGCCGACAGAGCCTATGAACCCAACGTTATCACCCAACGAGGCCAACGCATGGATGGTATTCGAAGCGCTACCCCCTGTGGCACGATGGTGCTGAAGGTGGGCCGTGGCATTGTTGATGGCGGTCAGTTGCCCCTCGTCAATAAGGGTCATACCGCCTTTGGGTAATTTAAGCGTTTGTAGCAGCGTTTCGTCCTCCAAATGAATCAAAACGTCCACTAAAGCGTTCCCAATTCCTATTATTTTTGTCATCTATCGCAAAATTTTTTGCAAAAGTATTGTTTTTTATTGAGAAAAGCACTACTTTTGCCCCGCAATTCCGAGAAAAAAGCGTTAAAACGCGAATTTATCCCTCGTTTCTGCGCTTTTCTCCCCAAAAAGGAGACCGAAAAGACTGCTTCAGTAGCTCAGTTGGTTAGAGCACCTGACTGTTAATCAGGGGGTCGTTGGTTCAAGCCCATCCTGAAGCGCCAAAATCGGGAAAGCACTGCTTCAGTAGCTCAGTTGGTTAGAGCACCTGACTGTTAATCAGGGGGTCGTTGGTTCAAGCCCATCCTGAAGCGCGAAGACGATGGTCCGCAATTCTCTCCAAGGGAGTTGCGGACTATTTTTTTCTCGTCAACATTCAAATTACATCAGCCATTTTACATGACATTCCAAGACCTTGGCATTTGCGAACCCCTGCTTCGCGCCATCACAGAACTCGGCTTTGAGGCACCCATGCCCGTGCAAGAGGCCGTCATCCCCCATCAAATAGAAACTTCACAGGACCTCGTGGCACTCGCCCAAACCGGTACTGGCAAGACGGCGGCCTACGGACTGCCGCTGTTGCAGCGACTGGTGGCAGAGACCATGGAGCCTGTCCATACCGGAGCCGTCATCCTCTCTCCCACGCGAGAACTCTGCCTGCAGATTGCTGATGACCTCGAATCTTTCTCGAAATACCTGCCTGAAGTGCGCATCCTGCCAGTATATGGCGGAGCAGACATCGTGCCGCAGATGCGTGCTCTGAAACAGGGAGTGCATATCATTGTGGCAACGCCCGGTAGACTTATCGATCTAATGAATCGTGGCGCAGCACGATTGGATCATGTCCACTCGGTGGTGTTGGATGAGGCCGACGAGATGCTGTCGATGGGTTTCTCGGAGAGTATCGATGCAATCCTTGAGGGCATTCCGGAGGAACATCGCACCCTGCTTTTCTCTGCCACGATGAGCAAGGAGATAGAGCGCATAGCCCAGAACTACCTGCATAATGCTCGTGAGGTGGTTGTCGGCAGTCGCAACGAAGGAGCCGAGAACGTTAATCATATATATTATATGGTACGCGCGAGCGACAAGTACCTTGCTCTGAAGCGTGTGGTGGACTATTTTCCCAAGATCTACGCCATTGTTTTCTGTCGTACTCGCCTCGAAACACAGGAGATAGCCGACAAACTGATACAGGACGGCTACAACGCAGACGCTCTTCATGGTGACCTCTCACAGCAGCAGCGTGACCTCACCATGCAGCGTTTCCGTCAGCATCGCATCCAATTGCTTGTGGCTACAGATGTTGCGGCCCGTGGGTTGGATGTTGATGATCTCACCCATGTCATCAATTATGGAATGCCCGATGACAGTGAAGTCTATACTCATAGAAGTGGTCGCACGGGTCGAGCCGGCAAAAAGGGCACCAGCATCTGCATTGTCCATAGCCGCGAACGCGGACGTATTCGCGAGGTAGAGCGTCTTATCCAGAAGGAATTCGTGCGTGGCACACTGCCTTCGCCCAAGGAAATCTGTTCCAAACAGCTCTGGAAAGTAATCGATGACATTGAACGTGTGGAGGTCGACGAGGAGGAAATCGAAGAGTTCCTGCCGGAGGTGCGACGCAAACTCGAGTGGCTGGATAAGGAAGATCTGTTGAAGCGCATTGTCAGTCGCGAGTTCGGCCGCTTCCTGGCTTACTACGCCAATGCCCCTGAAATCGAAGAAGTGGCAGCGGAGAAAAAAGACAAAGGCAAGGCTGCTGGTGAGGGACGAAAGGTTCACCGTCGTGTGGGTGATCATGATGCAGAGCCGGGTTACAAGCGGTTGTTCATCACCTTGGGTAAGGCCGACGGTTTCTATGCCCGCGAGATTATCGGATATATCAATCGGCATGTCGACGGTCCGAAAATCGACGTCGGACGTATTGATTTGCGTCCCCGTTTCTCGTTCTTCGAGGTGCCGGAGGGCGAGGCACCGCGTATCCTGCAGGCGATGCAGGGGCTACAACACAAGGGGCGTCATGTAGGAGTGGATTATGCAGAACCTGCGCCTTCGGAAGGGGGGCAGAAGGAAACACGTAAGGCTAAGGGCGACAAGTCCGCACCGGAACGGAAAAACCGTGCCCAACGTCGTTTAGAGAAAACACAGCAGAAAACCGAAGGCAAGAAGAATGGACGCAAGAGTCGTGGACAGGAGAAACTGACGAGCCGAAAAGACAAGGGCAACAGGTCAGGTGATTGGCGACAGTTCTTCAATCGTTCGGATAGTCCGGCTTTCCGCGACGATGAACCTGACTTCAGCGAAGAAGGGTGGGCACGTCGTTATCCTAAGAAAAAGAAAAAGTAAGGAACACGCTGGTTTAAGAGAATACATCTGCCAACACTTCGAGGCTGCGCACTTCCGGGAACTCTGGGATGTGAAGCCGGTAGAAGAGGACGATGAGCTGTAGGGTGCGTCGACGAGCGGCTCCGTTCAGCCCCACGGCGCGCATCGAGCGATAATCCATTCTCAGGAATTTCGAGACCAGTGAAGACTCCTCGGTGTCTATATAAAAAGGATGTAGGGGACGGGAGAGAGTGAAGGACGCCGCCTGCAGGTCGAAGAAGGCACCAGGCTCCCAATCGTCGGCATTAGGCATGAAGCCCAGGAAACGTGAGAGGTGGAGCAGGAATACCACATGGAAGTTGGCATAGCGGCGGTCGGCTTCGTCTAACCAGTGCAGGCTGCTCACCAGGAAATCGAAGAGGGGACCGTTCTCCTGTTCCGAGCGCAAAGCATGGGAGAGGAATTCAGAGAGGAACAGCCCTATGGCCGCTTTCGTAGGTTGGAAAGGTATATCCCGCCAAGGCTGCCAGAGCGTCAGTTCCTGAGGTTTTTGTAAATCCGCTTTCGGGCGAGGCTCCCATAGCACTTCCACGAGTGATAAGGGCTGCCAGGCGCTGGCTCGCGCTCCCTTCTTGCCGCCACGAGGCAGACGTACGATGAATGATACCGTTCCCGCCATCTCGGTGAAGATGTCGAGTATAATCTGCTGGTCGCCGTAGCGAAGGGAATGAAGAACGATACCGTGGGATTGCATAATTATCTGCTTTTCGCCTGCAAAAGTAGCGAAAATCCGTGGAATATGGGCGGGATGAGGAGGAAAATTGCTTAATTCGTAACATTTTTCGCGGAAATATTTGGTGGAAAGGAAAAATTGCCGTACCTTTGCACCCGCAAATCACACTTCGGGTCTCTTGAAGGCGTGATTCAAGCAAGGCTGGTCCATTCGTCTATCGGTTAGGACGAGAGATTTTCATTCTCTAAAGAGCAGTTCGACTCTGCTATGGACTACTAAGTATCCTTAATAGTAAATAGTCAAAAAGTAACGTAAATCGAAATGGCAAATCATAAGTCATCTCTAAAGAGAATCCGTCAGGAGCAGAAGCGCCGCCTGCATAATCGCTATTATGCAAAAGCTATGCGTGCCGCAGTACGTAAGCTCCGCGCCACGACCGACAAGGCCGAGGCTGAAAACCAGTACCCCGCCGTGCAGAAGATGCTCGACAAACTCGCAAAGACCAATTTGATCCACAAGAATAAGGCTTCCAACTTGAAGTCCAAGTTGGCTCGCCATATCCAAAAGTTAGCTTGAACTCCCTTCCGTTTTACCTATTATACAGGTAAAACTAATAGTCCATAGCAAAGAGTACATATTTCTGTTGTAAGGGCAGTGAACCGTGAGGTTCGCTGCTCTTTTTTGGCTTCTCAGCCATGTTTTTTCACTTTTTACGCGCGCGCACGCGAAAAAGAGGCTCTGAAATTTCGCCGTTTCCCATATTTTTATTAACTTTGCGCCGCAAAAAGCCCGGGAGACACCTCCAAGCCTCCCAAAGGGACTTCTTCGCTCTCAGATTCTAAAAACCCGAAATATTTAAAATGGAAGAAGAAATCAAGAAAGGCGCGGATTACAGCGCGAGTAACATCCAGGTCCTCGAAGGACTTGAAGCCGTGCGCAAGCGTCCGGCCATGTACATCGGTGACATCAGCGAAAAGGGTCTCCATCACCTCGTGTATGAAACGGTGGACAACTCCATCGACGAAGCTCTGGCTGGATTCTGTACACACATTGAAGTTATAATCAATGAGGACAACAGCATCACCGTTCAGGACAACGGACGTGGTATCCCCGTGGATATGCACGAGAAAGAGCACAAGAGTGCCCTGGAGGTCGTCATGACCGTGTTGCATGCCGGTGGAAAGTTCGATAAGGGAAGCTACAAAGTGTCCGGCGGTCTGCATGGCGTGGGTGTCAGCTGTGTCAATGCCCTCTCCAAGCATATGACCAGCCAGGTGTTCCGCGATGGCAAGATCTATCAGCAGGAATACGAGAAGGGAAAGCCCCTCTACGACGTAAAGGTGGTGGGCGAAACCGACCTGCGCGGTACACGTCAGCAGTTCTGGCCCGATGAAACCATCTTCATCACCACTGAGTATAAGTATGACATTCTGGCCAACCGTATGCGTGAGCTCGCGTTCCTCAACGCTGGAATCACCATCACCCTTACTGATATGCGTCCCGATGACGAGGGCAACACCCGCCAGGATATCTTCTATTCTAAGGACGGCTTGCAGGAGTTTGTGCGCTACATCGACAGCACCCGCACCCACCTCTTCAACGATGTTATCTATCTGAACACCGAGAAGCAGGGCATCCCCATCGAGTGCGCCATCATGTACAATACCGCCTATTCGGAGAATCTTCATTCCTATGTCAATAATATTAATACCATCGAGGGCGGCACGCACCTCCAGGGTTTCCGCATGGCTCTCACGCGCACGCTGAAGAAGTATGCCGAGGAGCAGTGCGCTAAGGAACTGGAGAAGTTGGAGAAGAATAAGGTGGAGATCAGTGGTGAGGACTTCCGCGAGGGACTCACCGCCGTCATCAGCATCAAGGTGGCTGAACCCCAGTTCGAGGGACAGACCAAGACCAAGCTCGGCAACAGCGAAGTCGCAGGTGCCGTACAGCAGGCCGTGGGCGAGGCTCTTACCAACTATCTTGAAGAGCATCCCAAAGAGGCTAAGCTGATCGTAGATAAGGTCATCCTTGCTGCTACGGCCCGCGTGGCAGCCCGCAAGGCCCGCGAGAGTGTACAACGTAAGTCACCGCTCTCTGGTGGTGGTCTGCCCGGAAAGCTCGCCGACTGTTCCGACCGCGACCCCGCCAACTGTGAGATGTTCATCGTTGAGGGTGACTCTGCAGGCGGCAGCGCCAAGCAGGGCCGTAACCGCCACTTCCAGGCTATTCTTCCTATTCGTGGTAAGATCTTCAACGTAGAGCGCGTCATGTGGCACAAGGCCTTCGAGCACGAGGAGGTGAACAACATCATCCAGGCGCTCGGCGTGCGCTACGGCCTCGGCGAGGACAGTAAGGAAGCCAACTACGACAAGCTCCGCTACCACAAGATTGTCATCATGACGGACGCCGACGTCGATGGCTATCACATCGACACCCTCCTGATGACCCTCTTCTATCGCTATATGCCTGAACTCATTCAGAACGGCCACCTCTATATTGCCACCCCGCCGCTTTATCGCTGCAAGAAAGGCAAGATTGAGGAATATTGCTACAACGACCAGCAGCGCATGCAGTTTCTCCTCAAGTACAACGACGGACAGGAACAGGGCGTTTACACGCAGCGCTACAAAGGTTTGGGTGAGATGAATCCCGAGCAGTTGTGGGAGACGACGATGAATCCCGAGACACGTCTGCTGAAGCAGGTGACCATCGAGGATGCCGCCGGCGCAGACTACGTATTCTCCATGCTGATGGGAGAGGATGTGGCACCCCGTCGCGAGTTCATCGAGAAGAATGCTAACTATGCAAACATCGATGCATAAGAGCCTGTAGCTCATATCCGAAAAAAGAAGGCGTCCTGTAATGGGGCGCCTTTTTATTTTGTCAATGGAGAGGGATTTTATGTTGAGGTGATGTAATCGAAAATGAGGCGGCGGAATTCATCGCCCTGGTCGCGGAGAATTTCGACTTCGATGGGAAGGACGTAGATGTGTCGGCGAACAATGGGCGAGAGATCCTTAATGGGAAGGAGACGGGTGGCATCCTTCTCCGTGGTGATAATGAGACGCTTGCTGCCCTGAAGGTCCGTGAAGGCGGATTCTATCTTCTGGATGTCGCGCGGTCGGAATTCATGATGATCGGCGAAGGAGATAGGGGTAATATGACGCGTCTGACGCTGCAAGTCGAGAATCATCTGCTGCGGTGAGGCAATGCCGGTGATGAGGAGGATGTGTGTGTCAGGCGTCAGTTCTTCTTCCACCCCAGGAGTATCACTGAAGAGGCGGTAAGGACGGCCATAGCGGAAGGTGGAGAAGAAGAGTTGCTGGTAAGGTTTGAGGCTCAGGGCGTGCTGGATGACGCGGTAGTCCATGGGCTTCATGGCCGCCGGGCATTTCGTGACAATCACCGCATTAGCACGGTTCTTGGCACTCACAGGCTCGCGCAGACGTCCCGCCGGCAGCAGACAGTCGTCGGTGATCAGGCGGTGGTAGTCCGTCAGCAGAAGGTTCAGTCCGGCACGAACATAACGGTGCTGATATGCATCGTCAAGCAGCACGATATCCACATCGCGTGTCTCAGGATCGTTGAACAGATGCTGTAATCCACGCCGGCGGTTGCCGTCAACGGCAATGATTGCGTCCGGGAACTTTTGTTTGATTTGCCAGGGTTCGTCGCCAATCTCCCGCATTGGGGTCTCCTTCGCGGCCAGGCGATAACCGCTGCTCTTCCGCATGTAGCCCCGGCTGAGTATTGCCACCCGGTATTTCGCCTGCAGCATCCGGAGCATCATCTCAGTATGTGGCGTCTTTCCCGTACCTCCCACGGTGAGGTTACCTACGCAAATGACGGGACGGTCGTACTCCTGTTCCTTCAGGATCTTACAGTCGAACATCCAATTGCGCAGCCCTACACCCATCCCGTACAGCCACGAGAGGGGCCGCAACCACTCATTAATATGTATTAAATCTCCTTCCAATGTCTCTCGATTTTCTACCTTTCTTTTTTCAACCTTTCAGCGGATTCCATCCTTGCGCTTTCAGTGCCATCTCAACCCCATCGCGGCAAATCAGTTGCAAGCCAAGTTCCGGACGGGTCATGTGTCCGATAATTTTCACATCCGGCAGGGCACTGACGCGGTCGTGCTGAGTCAGGGGCACGGTGAACAGCAGTTCATAGTCCTCGCCGCCGTTCAGGGCGCACGTGGTCACGTTCATGTTCAGCTCTTCGGCCATGACCGCAGTCTGGTAGTCGATGGGCAGCCGCTCTTCGAAGATGCGACAACCCGTGTGGCTCTGCTGGCAGATATGCATCAGCTCGCTGCTCAGACCGTCGCTGATGTCCATCATGGCCGTGGGTACAATCCCCGCCTCGGCCAGTGCCTGGATGATGTCGCGCCGTGCCTCGGGTTTCAGCTGTCGCTCCAACAGATATTCGCGTCCGCTGAAGTCCGGCTGGAACTCCTCGGCCCCCTCGGGCGCATCCTTCATTCTTAATTTTTCATTCTCCAGCTGGCTGTTGTATATAGCCTTTTCGCGCTCCAGCAGCTGCAGACCCATATACGCAGCTCCGAGGTCGCCCGATACGCAGATGAGGTCCGTATCTCGTGCCCCGCTGCGATAGACCACCTTGTCGGGGTCCGCATCGCCGATGCACGTGATGCTGATGGCCAGCCCCGTCAGCGAGGAGGTCGTGTCGCCACCCACGATGTCACATCCATGCGCGTCGCATGCAAGTCGCAATCCCTCGTAGAATGTCTCAAGGTCTTCCACACTGAAACGCTTGGAGACGGCCAGCGATACCGTCATCTGGCGCGGCCGCCCGTTCATGGCGTAGATGTCAGAAAGGTTCACCATGGCACTCTTGTAGCCCAAATGCTTCAATGGCGTGTACTGCAAGTCGAAGTGCACGCCTTCCATCAGCAGGTCGGTGGTGACCAGCACCTGTCGGCCTTCGGGATATTGGAGAACGGCGCAGTCGTCGCCTACGCCCTTCAGTGTCTCGCGGTTCTTTGTCTCAATGTCGTCGGTGAGGTGGTGAATAAGCCCGAACTCACCCAGTTCTGCAATTTCCAATGAATTATCTGTTATGAATTTTTCACTCCGCAACCTCGTTGCGATTTATCATTTCCCGCATCAGGTCGGCCATGATAGGCTGAGTGGCGTTGGCAGCCTTCTGCACCTCCTCATGACTCACTTCACAGACGATGCCTTCCACGCCGAGGTCTGTGATGATGCTCACTCCGAAGACCTTGATGCCGCAGTGATGAGCCACGATGACCTCCGGCACGGTGCTCATGCCTACAGCGTCACCGCCCAGAATATGATACATCCGGTACTCAGCGGGCGTCTCGAACGTGGGACCTTGCGTGCCCAGGTACACGCCGTGCTGCAACTTGATACCCTTCTCAGATGCGATGGCGTCGGCCAGCTCTATCAGCTTCTTGTCATACGCCTCGTGCATGTCGGGGAAGCGGGGACCCATCGGGAGGTTGGGCCCGTGCAACGGATGCTCCGGGAAGAAATTGATGTGGTCCGTGATGACCATAATGTCACCGATTTTGAAACTGGGGTCCATGCCGCCGGCAGCATTGCTGACGAACAACGTCTTGATACCTATTTCATGCATCACGCGCACGGGGAAAGTCACCTCCTTCATGGAATAGCCCTCGTAGAAGTGGAAGCGTCCCTGCATCGCCAGGATGTCGCGGTCACCCAGCTTTCCGAAAATCAGACGTCCCGTATGACCCTCCACGGTCGAGACCGGGAAGTTCGGGATATCCTTGTAGTCGATGGCGAGCGTTATCTGAATCTCCTCCGCCAGCTGTCCGAGACCCGTTCCCAGGACGATGGCAGTCGTTGGCTTGCTGGGCATCCTTTCACGCAGCCAGCAGGCTGTTTCTTGAATCTTTGCGTACATATTGTTTGTCAGTTTTCGTGGGTTTTGCACCGCAAAGTTAAGGATAAAATGGCAATCTGCCATATTTTCGGCCGTTAAATTTGCTCAAACCGCGATTTTTGCATACCTTTGCCTGACTTTTAAGCCAATTTGGCCTGTTTTTTAACTCCTATGAGCATCATATCTCTCCATAGTGTACTCCTTGTAGTGGCTGTCGCCCATCTGGTGATGGCATCCGTTATGGCCCTCTTCGCCCGCCACAAGGTTCAATACCTCTCCATCACCTGGGTCGTGGGCATCTTCGGCGTGGCAGTGACGTGTGTCATCCCCTTTGCCCCCCTCATCGAGACCACGCGCCCGGCCATGCTCCACCCCGGTACACTCATGGGCCTCATGGGCTTCACCTTCCTTCAGAGTATGTATCCGTTAGGCGTCTCCATGCCCGGTTACCTGCAGTGGAAGCGTATGTGGAAATATGCCCTCCCCGTGATCATCCTCACCGTGCTCTACCTCTTCTTCACCATGGTAGGTATGACTTCGCCGAATTACTACACTTGGCAGGAACTCGGCGATGCCTTCTTCACCCTCGATATGTTTCTCCGCGCCGCCATGCTCGGCGTCAGCGTCTACTACGTCGTCAACATTCTCCGCCTGCCGCGGACTATGCTTCGCCAGCCCCACGTGCCAGGCTACCTCCGCATCTATACCACCTTCCTCGGTTTCACCTCCTGCCTCTACCTCTGGGTCATTCTGAAGTTCACTGTACCCCTCTTCGAGGTGTGGGTGGTACTCTTCACCTCTGCCAATGTCTATATGTGCATGCGCGCCCTTGAGACCCTGGCCCTGAGTCTGCCCCAGCCCACGATAAAGCCCGTGGAGCAGGTCCCCGACTTCGATTCCACCGTGGCCATCGAGGAAGACAAGGAAGAAGACTTCAACGAGGCCAACCTCCGGCGCTTCGAATGCCTCGAATATTGGATGCAGCACCATCGCGACGACTGGAAAGACTACACCTTCGGCCGCGATCAGCTCTGTGCCGGCGCCGGCATCAACCGCCACCTCGCCCTCCAGTGTGTCCGCAGCCAGGGCTACAACAATATCCATGAATACATCAACGCCTATCGTGTAGCAGAGCTCCAACGAATGATATCCCATGGCGAGGTCTTAGGCATTCGCGATTGTCTCGATGCCGGTTTTGGCACCCTGAAGACTGCCCGTTGCAATTTCGAACGGGTCACCGGAAAGAGTCTTGACGAGGTTGTTGCCAACAAACTCGACGCCTAATCTCCTTTTATATATATAAATAATGTTCGCGCGCGAGGCTTTTGACGCGCGTCAACATTCTCGCGCTTTTTTGCTGTTTTCTGGTAAAAAAGTTGCGAAAACGTTTGGCGGTTCGGAAAAATCGCCGTACCTTTGCAGCCGCAAACGAGAGAGGCACCCCTGACTCCGTCGGGGCTGTGGCCTACGCTCGCTCCTCCCGGGGAGCCCTGCGGTTGCATGAACGTCGTTCTTTGAAATACTGACAACGAGACAAGTAGTACAGGGAAGTACAGTAAGTACAAGAAGAAACCGTCATTTCTGACATGCCTGGTCAACCTCTGTCGGATGTCCGTCCGCATCTGAAGC
>Ga0310696_10000729_pt1 | contig 49145 bp, 91 predicted proteins | sample AusTroGonzalo_MG_4_FD_203885 | JGI IMG/M metagenome (GOLD analysis project Ga0310696, IMG submission 203885) | Bovine rumen microbial communities from tropical cattle in Woodstock, Queensland, Australia - Gonzalo_02 (v2) (version 2) | ecosystem: Host-associated > Mammals > Digestive system >...
TATGTTGAATACATCAAAGACGGAAAAAAATACATAATTCATTTTAATATCGATCGACAAACTCGTGCCGTTACTATGTTCAATAACAAAACGCTGAATGAAGCAAACTTGACTGCCGAAGTTATTGTATGCCGTCATATGGCAACAGAAAAATAAATTATATTCATTAAGGGTTGGCAAAACCGGAATCAATTTCTATATTTAAATAAAAACGGCGGGAAAGGAAAAAGAAATGGTTGATAATTTTGATCAAATCAGAGATTTATTGAAGTTTGAAGAAGACGGTGAATGTTATTATGTGCAGTTGCTGAGACGTCAGTCTGATGATCCACATACAGATGGTAAAGCTGATCCTAGATACCATGGAAACATGCATTCCAGGTCCGTAAAGGATTATCTCGTTCCGTCACTGGAATATTTCGACAAGATTAAAGAAGACATTATTGCCATGTGCAAGATGTTCAATGTCAGAGCATATATCAGGCTTAACAAGCGAACATATAAAAGCATTGCACTGGAAATGTTGAAACATATCGCCACACAGTGTGCATCTGGTGAGACTTTTAATTCACCATATCATCTAGTAGCCTCCGCCGCTGGTGAAACATGTGCTGCTGGTAAGGATAAGACATGGATCGTTGATCTCGATGAAGAGTATATTCCATATCAAGACGACATGATGAAAATGATGTTTGAATGCGAACCTTATGTAAGACGTATTCAGGAACTCTCTAAAGTCTATATCAATTCGTCATATCGTGACCCAGAAGACGCTTTTAAGATTGCCTATCAGAATGTAAAGGTTTCGACTCCAATTGTTCCCACGAAGCACGGAAAGCATATTATTGCGAAACCGTTTAACGTTCAGACATTTAGTGAGAAATGGAAACAGTATTGCCAGGATAATGGTGTTACATTGCCATTGCCCAGAATGTTCAATGACCCGGATAATAAGTATACGGTATTTGAATTGACTGATGCATACTTACCGATTTCTAAGGAATTTGAACAATTCCTACCGGAACATGAAACAATCCAGAAAGACAAGAACAAGATTTCATTCAAGATGCCGATTCTCACAGACTGGGATGTTCACATGTTGGATTTCTACTGGAAAGGTCATTGTCTCAAGAATAAGTATTGGATGAAACAATGCGACATACATAAGGATAATCCTACTATCCTGTATGTTCCATAGTTAGCTGAAAAGAAAAATTAGAATTAACCATGTTTACAATAAACATGGTTTTTTCTATATTATAAATGTAAACGAAAGGAATTAAAATGCATTCGACTAGAAAAGAACAAATTAAAGATGAGCTCGGTGCAGTAATTGAAAGCTTCAATACGACTTTGGAGAAGCATGGTCTTGTCAATGGGCTCGTAAATTGTACTGGTATTGAATCTATGTTTCAGCTTGAAACTGGTTTTTGCAAGGTTCCGGAAGTTAAAGAGCTTATCGAACTTGGTGAACTTACAGTGTTTGGAATTTGCTCTGGTAAGGTTTTGTCTGATGGTCAAGAGATTCCTGCATATTCTATCAATGGGAAACCAATAGAAGATGTTAAACATCTCTGGAAACGAATCCATAAGCTGAGCGATATGCATGAAAACTATGTCATCTTCCATGTTCAAATGCTCGGCGTGGGAACTGACTTACCTAGTTTGAATTCTGTAGTCATTTTAGGCGACAAGAATGAAACAGATTTGTTCCAGACTATTATGAGAGGATGCCGTATAGATTACAGTAATCCGGAAAAGAAAGACTACGAAGTGTTTGTCTTCGTAGATGGAGAAACCCGAGCATATATGGAGAAGTTTATCAATATACTTGATAAACTGGGTGGTCCTGAACTTATCTCTGCATTCTCGAATGATGTTCTCCAGGGTGAAGCAGTAGACAATAATGATCCATTGTTTACTGAGTTGCTTCAAGGACGTGCTGGTTATAACCAGGTAATGGAAGAATATCGGCAAATCGTAAATTGTCATGATTATCTGACCAAAGCAGCAATGATTGAAGCTATCCAGGTCAAGATGATTGAATATTTTGACGCTGGTAATCTGACTGCATTCAAGCAATTGGATCTATTGTTGTCGGAAAAACTCAGAAGTTAGGATAGTTATTTACAAATATAGAATAATTTTCTATATTATAACTATCAACCAAAAAGGAACTAAAATGAAAGAATATCGAATGTCGGAACCTGTGCTTCTTAACACACTTAAGAAGATTTATGGTAGTCTTATGGCTATCTCAGGTAAAAAGATTCTGGTGATTCGTGATTTGAAGATTGCGTTGTTGTTGGCTGTACGTAATAGTGTGGTTTATGTGACGGATGACCCAGAATGTGCAGAACAGTTCCGTAAGAATACCGAAGCTGGTATGGGTAAGGATGATGTTATTATCCTTATAAATAAATGGACGAACAAATTGAAGTTTAAAAAGGTGTTTGAAAAGATGGGAATGAAGTTTGACATAGCTATCATGAATCCGCCATATGACAGGAATCTGCATCTCAAGATTCTTGAAGCTGTTATTCCACATGCAGAAAAAGTGGTTAACATTTCTCCCGTCCGTTGGCTGCAGGATCCGTTCGCTCCGTATTCTACTCGTAGTGATTACTGTAAGTTTGAAAATACAATTTCACAGAAAATTGAATCACTCGACGTAATCTCTGCAAAGAACGCAAGTCAGTTGTTTAATGCAACATTTGCTATGAATTTAGGGATCTACGTATGTGGTAATGGTGGTTATGAATATCAGCATAATGACCCGCTTATTACTAAGATTGTTGAAAAAACAATGACAAATAGCTGGAAGCCATTTAATCAAAAAGTATTTTATCAGAATGGCTGTGTTCAAACTAAACCGTATGCATTGAATATTTGCGGTTTTGGCGGAAGCACAACTATGGGCTTTGACATTCTCACATGTAGAACCTACGAAGCACAATGTGAAACAGCATTAACTGACGAACATACAGGTAATGTTGTAAACGCAACGCATTTTGAATTTGACAGTGAAGCAGAAAGACGCAATTTTTTTGACTGTTACAATCATCCGTTTATGCGTTGGCATACAGGGCTTTGGAAAATTGACGTCAATTTACATGCACCAAAAGTTCCATATTTTTCCGATTACAGCCACCCTTGGGACTATGCTGACTTTTTCGCATGGTTCGAATTGACTGAAGAAGAACAGGAACGAGTAATGCGAGAAATCGCAGAGATGCAAGCAGAATAAAGCTTACTGAAAGAAAAATCAGAAAAGATGTGATTTACAAAATCACATCTTTTTTCTATATTATAAAGGTAATCAAGAGGAATTAAATGACCATTGAATTGAGACCCCATCAAAGAGAAGCAGTTGAAGCCTGTAAAGTTCATCCTTATGGGACTATAACAGATACGTGCGGTGCTGGTAAGTCTTATGAAGAAGCAGAACTTATCTATGACGCCTTTGATAATGGAGCGAATGTAGTCTGTTATGGTGCACATCGTTTGGCACTCATTCTCCAGCAAAAGCATTCGTTACTGAAGTATGGGGAAGCACGTGTGGGTACTAAATATAAGTATACTGCAACGGAAAAAGATTTCACTATTCTCGAGGTGTCTAGTGCTGACCGTGATCATGACTCTACAACCGTAGTTAATGAAGTTTTTACGGCAATTAAACATGCACATGAAACTGGCGAGAAATTACTCATCTATTTCTGTTATGCGTCTGCAGAACGACTCTATAAAGCACTGGAGAAATTTGAAAAGAAAGCTGATATGATTCTGATGGACGAAGCCCACTACGGTAACATGTCTACGAATGACGCAGATGAACAGTTTAACCGTCATCTGTTCCGTAATGTTGCAGAAAGGATGTATTTCTTTACAGCTACCCCTACAACGTTGACTACTCATCATATGGGACTGAAAGTGATGCCTGTTATCCATAGCTACAACTATGGTGATGCACTGCAAGATGGTGTGGTATTGCCATTCACTGTTCATTGGCTAATTAAGAAGCCAAAGGAAACCGAAGCATAAAAATTACATAATCCAGATTTACAAATAGTCTGGATTTTTCTATATTATAAGTAAAGGAATTAAATATGCAACTCAATTTAATTGAAATGAAGATTAACAAACCGCAATTTACACATTGTGGCTGTGGTAATTTGACTGAATATGAAACAGCAAAGACTCTCGTAGGGTCTATTCTTGATATAGCTAAGCAAGGAAAGCTTATTACTATGAAGCTTCTTACAAAGCTTATTGCTAAAACTGGAACGGATTTTGCCAAAAAGAATACAAGTGATCCTATTTTTCAGGAAGAACTATACAACAGATTTGTTGGTGATTTTTTTGAGCTCTTTGCGGAGTATTTCTTTAAAACTTGCTCTGCGGTAGGACAATATGGAATCATCAATTATCAACCTGCAAACAATACAAAAGACTGGGGTGTGGATGGCTACGGAATTGCAGCAGATCAGCGTGAATCTGTTGGTGGACCTACTCCAGCAGTGGTACAGGTTAAGTTCCGTTCCAATCCAATGGATGAAATCAGTTATACGATGCTCGCTAAGACTGGATGGGATGGAATTAAAAATTATGGTTTAGATATTAGCCGTAAGAATAATATAATTCTGTTCTGTAACACAGAAAATGGAAGTAATTATCTCGCACAAGAAGCACTTGGTGATAATCTTTATGTTATCAATAAGTCTGCATTAGATAAAGATCAGACGGGAATCAAAACCATTACCTTCTGGGAAGGTTTTTATAATTCTATTCCATAGTCTACTGCAACAATAATTCTGATAATCTCTGGTTGACATGACCAGAGATTTTTTCTATATTATAAGCATGAACAAGATTCAAGAAACATATCAGAAACTCATCGATACTATTATCAAGTTTGAAGACGATAATAAGGATCTTTTTGAAAAATGTTATTCGGCTCGTTTTCTTCTTAAAAAGAAAGTCCTGGGACGTTGGTGGGATTGGGGCGAAACTAAGAGAGCATTGGAAGGTATTAAATCAGTTGGTAATGACTTTTTAGCTGAAGATGTTTCAGAGATTAGAGTTAAAGTCTATCCGGAAATAAACCATAAGACTACATCAGGTAATATTGAACATCACAGACCTGAATTGCGAATTTACTTTGCAGGCCAAACAGGTACGCATGGATGGAAAGACGATATTGGTTTGTTCTGGCACCACATTTGGTCTGATACAAGATTTTCATTTCAAACATTCTGGATTGGAACAAAATCTAATATTCCGTATGATGCTGGTGCAATCGTATTCTTGACTTGGGTAGTAAAACAATTGCCCGAGATTAAGAAGGGTTTGGAAGATTACGTTAAAGCGGAAAAGGAACTTAAAGACGCACAAAATGAATATAATAATACCGTCTGTGAATATGCAATGAGCATATTGAACAAGTAACTGCAATCATAATAACCTCTATTCTGGGTTTACAAAAGACCCAGAATTTTTTATATTAAGGATATAACAAAGAGGTTAATATGGCAACAGAAACTATTAAGACTGAAAAAGTAACATGTGATGTATGTGGTAAATTGATTAAAGATCCCCTGGTAGCACGTAAGAATATATATGAACGATACGGAAAGGGAACCATTGAATCATTTGACTTGAAGATTGCCAAGTACACGATTGTGGGTCTCGACAAGACTATTGAAAATCCGGATATTTGTGAAGACTGTTTCTGTAAGATTCTTAAGGATTATCATGCAGTATTAAGTCAATATCTGCAGGTCAAAAAGGATAAAGAGGAATTCGAACGAATCAATAATGGAGGTAAGTAATGAGGAATTCAGTTAAGGATGAACGTGACCATAAGTTGTTCCGTTTTGTTAAGGAACTTCAAGCCATTCCATTAAATGTGGATTACGATGCGGAACGAAAGAAACTATTAAGGAAATATGGTTTTACGGAGGAAGATGAATTAAAGTCGTACCGAATCGTAAGACATATTGCGATGCGAAAGTGTTTCCGGGATGGTATCGGTCTAAAGAAAGCAGTCCAGATCAATAAAGACAGATCTCGCGAAAAGGTAGAACAACAGGAAGCAATCTTTACAGAAGCTGCCTGAACAGAAAAATCCAGAATAGAACCGGTTACAAAATGACCGGTTTTTTCTATATTATGAACATAAACGAGAGGTTAATATGGAACAAAAGTTTATGTTTAATACACTTGAAATTGTTGAAGACAAGAATCAAAACACTTTCATGGTGAAGTGCAAGACCATTGAAATGGCAAAGCGAATTTCCGAAAAGATTTATAATATTTGGGAATTGGCTGTGGAACATTGCGCGGATCGTGGTACTTATGCTGAAACCCTGATTCATGCGGGGGATCTTCTTACCTGTGTTCCGTGTAAGGAAACACTCATGTTGTGGTTTGATATTAGAATGTCTGTTGACCATGACAAGAATTACGGCATCATTCTTGACTTCATCAAACGTTGTACCGCAGAAGGTCTTGGAACGGACATGTTGAGTCTGGAAGACATGCTCACTGAAGTTAACCAAAATGTCTGAATATTTTAATTCTAGTCTTTCTTACTTACAAGATGAATAGAATTAACTATATTATAGACATGAACAAAACACTTAACAGGATGGTTACAATGTTCAATCTTAATCTTGGTATTCTCTGGAAGATGTATTCTAACAAGAAAGTGAATGCAATTATCGACAAGTATGTTGAACTGGTTGGACATGAACCACGTGTTGATGTGGTGACACTGAACGGTGAACAGTATCAGAAGATGCTTGACACCATTGCGACTGTCTAATTCAATTAAGGTCGTCTGAAGAAAAAAGTTCTAAAGATTACCATTTACAAAACACAAGAATTTAACTATATTTACATCGTAAAACAAAAACAATCAAACAACTTTTAACAAGAGGTTAAAATATGACTCAAGAACAGATTAACACCCTTCGCCAGGACATCACCAACGTGACCCGTCAGATTCAGATTCTCTCGGGTCCGGAATTCGCGGACACTGTGCCCGAAGTTGCAACTGCAAAGACTGCGCTCGAACGCTACAAGGAAGCAGCTGAAGGACAGATTGCTGCATACGAAGCTGCAAATCGTCCGGCCCAGCCGGCTGTCGCTCCAGCAACTGCAGCTCCGGGTCAGGTTAACATTGCAGGCTTGACCGCTGCAATCCAGGCCAATCCGCAGCTCGGTCAGATTCTTGGAGCTCTCCTCCAGGCAGCTGTTCCGGCTCAGGGTGTTGCCCGTTAGTCACAAAGGTCTTTGACCTTTTTCAATTAAGACTGGTTCTATTAAGGAACCGGTCTTTTTCTTTATTAAACTGTTCCCACTAAAATTGACTGAATAGAAAGAAATACAGAGTTAGGATTGACAAGAAAGACAGAATTAGCTATATTATACACATAAACAAGAGGTTAATACATGTCTGAAACAACTGTTACTATTCCCGAATCCATTGAATCTCACACTATCAAATTGAATGTTGTGAAAGAAGGTGATGTTCTTCTCTATGAAGGTCACTTTAAGAAAGTGAAGATTGACCGTTACTGGGATTCACATGGACGGAAGATTTATGACGATGAAGCATGGCCCTGTCAGGAACTGAAGGACGTGGATGTGAAAATTGTGAACCACAAGCAGACCTGTGATGGGATCCGTTGGGATTACTGGGAAATGTTCATCGACGGAAAGTCCTGGGGTGGAATCGAAGGGTATCATGCCAGAAAAACTGTGATTCACATCGATGCTCCGAGTGGCCACGGGTAATCCGTATTTAGTGTTGTTGTCTGATTAAAAGTAGTTCTAAGATTTTTAGTTACAAAAGTCTTAGAATTTACTATATTATAAGCATAACAAAGAGGTTAATATGTACACAGATGTAAGAAAGTATACCAACAAGCTCCTTGAAAAACTCGAAACCGGTGAACTTGACTGGGAACAGGTCTGCCGTGAATGTCTTTCTGAAATGTCTGAAGACGCTGTGAAAGATATGTGTGTCACTACGGAATTTGTTGAAGTTGAAGACGAGGATTGCTAATCCGAATAGCTGAATCTTTCTTTTTAACCTCCAGCCGTTTACAAATATGGGTAAATAACCTATATTTGTAATATCAAAGGAGATTATTATGGCCAGAAAGAAACTTGAAGTAAAGATTAGAGCGTATGTGCAGGATGTAAAACAGTTCCGCGAAATGAAACGTAATGGTTCCACGCGAATCACTGACCTCAACAGGAAATATGATAGTTTGGTCGGAAGACGTGATGTCGTAACTGATATGGTGATTAACAAGTGGTTAGATGATGAATTGACAAGTGCAGAATTTTCCAGTTTTGTCCAACACATGAAAGATAAGGACTATGGTGAAGGTTGTGTGGACTATGTGGAAGATACACTAAAAGATCGCGATGGCGAAGCCTGGTTACTGAAGAATACTTAGAATTTTTGATTAACCTCCTGATGATGAAAAGACGGTGTGATTCTTAATTGAATTGCACCGTTTTTCGTTTATATTCGCATTCTGGACTCGTTTTTTAACCAAATAGTATAAGTAATAGCATAAATGCAATTTTGTCTTAAAACACGGGTTTACAATATCTGATTTCTTTAGTATATTTAGATAGCAGGGAAGGGAAATAAATAATATATGACACCGGAAGAACACAAAGAATTTATGATGGCCCAGAAGGAGGCGATCGAGGTAGCCAAGTGGTTACTCGGAGAGAAGATCGGCCGAGATCCGGGGCAAGAGTATGTTCTTCAGTGGATTAAAGAGAACGCAGAAGAATTCCGTCGGAACTGGCCAACATATTCTGCTGAATGGCGTGCATCGCATAATAGATGACATCTGAATAAAAAGAAATTTAGAATACGGGTTTACATTTGATCCGTATTTTACTATATTATAAGCATCAAGAGGATATGACAATGAAAAAGATTGATAAAATCGTTACTATTTCTGAAATTGTGATTGGTATTGCTTGGTGCGTCTGCATTTCATTGATTGCCACTACCTAATGAGGAAATTATGCTCAGACACAAGAAAGAAATGAAACAGCATCGTCTTGCGGAATTCCGTAAGAAATGTAACGAGCTTGACATTAAATACAGACATAAACAACATGAATACATTTCCAAAAGAATCTTAATTACTAATGACTTCTGGCAAGAATATTATGCAGAACTCAGAAAGTTACAGGAAGAATATGGAATGGACTGGGATAACCGTGATCTTGTTGGTTTCTACATGTCACGTGTTGCTCATAAACCGCGCAGAACCAACCCGAAACACGACAGAGCACGTCGTTGCAGTCGTGCAGCAACAAAGAACGGAATCAAACCGTTAAAACAACAATTTAAAGAGGAAATTAAAGACTATGACCCAGAAGGTGATGAAATCTACTACGCATACTGCTCCGGAAACTACTAGAAAGTCTGAACCTGATTTGTTCCATCCTGACATGAGTTGGGATGAACTCCGTGAACAATGGGCTAAGGCTCAGCACGGAATCTAATTTTTCCATAACCTCCTGATGATGATAAGGGATGGCTGAGTGAAATACCTCAGCCATTTCTTGTTTACAAAACTCACAGAATTTGCTATATTATTGACATATGATAAAACTTTTCTACTCTGGAACCTATTGCGTTCAACATCAATACATTACTGAAGAAAACGTCAAGGAAATGTTGAAGGATGACATTCGTACAAAATTGGTTGATAACATTGATGATGTTATTTATGCCAATGACGGAATAGTAACGAAGAATCCAAACGTAATGTATATTGGCGGTTTCTATTACGAAAAAGGAACAGGCAAAACAGTAACGGAAAAGGTCGTTAATGCAGAACTGGAACAAATTGACCGCTCTGACATGCTTGTGGTAAATCTTATCGGACATGCCGCAATCGGAAGCGTTGCTGAAATCATGTATGCAGCAACGAAAGGAAAGAGGATGGAAATCTTCATGAAGGATGAAGGTAATTCCTTTGAAGTTGTTGGCGAATACTGGTTTCCGTTACTGACCCTTAAGAAGATGCATGCCAATTTTAATATCCACAAAATTACTGACGAACAGGAAATAATTGACTATATTTTAAACATCAAGGAAAAGGAATAAAAATGAATATCATTATCGAAGGCACAGACGGATGCGGTAAGACCACGACAATCGAAGCATTGAAAAAGATCTTTCCGAATGTGGATTTCTCTGACCGTAGCATTGTGATTTGCAACTATATGTTGAAAGATGTTCCAATGGAAACGCGTATTGATGCTTACCATACATTCCTGCAGAATGGTGACGATAAGGTTATTTTCCTTATCAACAACGACGCGGAAGAACTCATCAGACGCGTCAAAGCACGTGATAAACCGATTTCCGACTTCGACTTGGATGCACCGTTTTATAACGAGATGTATCGCGAAACGTTCAAGGTCATGGAACAGAACAACATGACAGAAGGAAAGATGTTCATGGTTGACGTAACTGGTCTTTCTCTGGATGACCAAATCAATAAGGTAAAGGAGACAATCAAACAGTTCTAATTGTCTGACAGATATTTATTTAATAGGTTCAGGGTTTACAACTCTGAATCTTTTTTCTATATTAAAGATGTAACTAAGAGGTTAGGCAATGAAACTCATGACCGGAAATATTATCAATACAGAAAGAAAGTTCATTATCGATGATGAAAAAGTTAGAGTAGAAGAACCGGAAAAGTGGTTAAAAAGTCTTGGTAACTCTGTTGAATCCTATGGCATAAATCAGTTTTATGTAGACGGAACAAAATATCGTGAAATCATGGTAGAAGATAAAGACGAAGATGAAGAACCAGTAATAAAAACAGTAGGTTATACAAAGAATATAAAGAACGGAAACATTACGAATGTAACAGAAATCAGCGCAGAAGAATATGACAGTGCATCGAATAAAGTTTATCGTCATCATTCTACTAAAAAGAGAGATACCTACATCAAGGATGGTTTCCATATTGACATCGATACTTATTTTACAACTGACTTAACCTTGATTGAAGTTTCCGGCGATAACCTTGAAAAGTTTGTTCCGCCAGAATTCTTAAAGGAAGTAACAGATGACGAAAACTATTCCGCTAAGAAGATTTTTGAAAAGGAAATGGATTGGCTGAAAACGAGAGGTTTTTAATTAAGCATATTAAAAAGTTCAGAATTTAACTATATTATAAACATCAACGAAAACACAAGAGGTTAATACATGGTTGAAATTTCCGCAACTGCATTTGGTCTTCTTCAGGGTCTGTTTGTAATGCTCAACAAGCGTTGCAACTGGATTTTCTACGTCATTCAAATGGCTCTGATGATTATCTTCTCGATACAGAATCATCTTTACGGCGATACCGTGAACAGTTCCGTCTACATTATTATCGGCGTGATTGGATGGTTCTTATGGGGAAAGGAAGCAGGAACAAAGGTTGAACAGGCAAGCATGAAGGAAGTTGGAATCTATCTATCCGCAATTGTATTCGGAACGCTTGCTGTAAGGACATGGTTGATGGGAACGGATGACCCACTTCCGACATTGGACGCATTCACAACAGTTTCTTCTTTCGTTGCAACCATTCTAATGGTAAGACATAAGATTGATACATGGGTAATCTGGTTTGTAAACGACATTGCCTATTGCGTCGAATACTGGTTACTTCCGGACCAAGCATTGTATCTTCTCGGTCTGAACGTTGTATGGACTGGAATGGCTGTTGGCTCCTTCATCATCTGGTATAAGGAAATGAAGAAGGTAACTGCATAAAGAAAAACCAAACTATTAAGGTTTAAAATTCTGTTAAATTAAACTATATTTAACTCGTTAACCAATCAAACAGGAGATAACACAATGAAGAAGTTTGAAATCACTTACAAAATGAAAAAGACATTCACCCTTCGTGACGATGCAACTGACGAAGAATATGACGCCGCACGTGATACGGTCGTTGAAGGAATCAAGGCTGATGGCGGAACGGAAATTAGTGTCAAGCTTGTCGAAGCACCGGATGAAGTGATGCAGAAATATGTAATCAACAAGGAATGCCAGGACTAATGAAGAAAATCATCTTTATTCTCACGTTCATCATCTTGTGTGCATGTGAAACATCGGCGGAAACAACCACTTGGAGGGACGGAACCCAAGTTATCGTTAAAAAAGGTAACAATGTGGTATACAAAACTCCGTGTGGTGTCGCTAATATCATCAATCCGTTGAACATTCAACGAGGTGGTGGTGTTCTTTCCGGCGGTGCAGATGTGGAAGTATTAAGTACAATCACCGTTACATATACCAACAAAGAAGCGTATTGGACTTTCAATAAACCATCATTGATGGAAACTGTTAAGAATTTTCCGATGAACGATTATGAATTGGAATTCTATAAAGAAGGTTGTTCTGCACTAGCATATCATTAGGTAACTGAATAAAAGAAAATTCAAAACCAGAGTTTACAAAAGACTCTGGTTTTTCTATATTATGAATATAACAAAGAGGTTAATAATGATTGTTATTGGTTCTATTGGTTTAGCAATTGTGGCTACAGTAATGGCTGTAACAAATCCTGATATCTATAGGACTGACGAGGAAAAGAAGGAAATCAAGGAGATTTTGAATGAAAAAGAAGTATAAACTGTATGTTAAGAGTCCAGTGGATGGAAAGTCCCAGATGGTAAGAGAAGGAAACGACGAGGATTATGATTCCATGTGTAAAGAATGGACACATCTTCAGTCCCAGGGATTGACTGCTTTTATCTGGCAAATCTGAAACTAAACTTTTGAATCTTTTAGATTTACAAAACATCCAGAATTAACTATATTATAATCATCAACGAAACAAACAAAAGGAAAAAATAAATGAAAAAAATCATCTTCACAATTCTTATGATTGTTGCAATCGCTTTCGCATCTGAAACCGACAATGGTATCGTGAACGTTACCAAGAACAAGTACGGAACGGAAATGTCCTTCTATCCGAATACATCTTTGAAGGGTATCGGACACGTCTATTCCATCGTCATGAACGATTGTTCTGGTTACAAGTCGATTGAAATCAAGTACATGAACGGAACAGTTCAGTCTTATTCTTTCGATGAAGAAAAGATGCCATCTGTAACAATCACACAGGAAGACAGAGTTCTTTCTTGGGAATCGTTAACGAGACCAAAGTTCATGAAGACATGGAATGAATATTTCAAGTTCTTCAAGGAGTATGTTGGTTAACATGATGACTACAAGAAAAACTTAAAGTCTCAGGGTTTACAAAACTCTGAGATTTTTCTATATTATGAACATAACAAAGAGGTTAAATATGTCTTATTTGAAAGAAGAACTCACCGATAAAGAAGTTAACGCATTGACGCCGGTTTTCGCACGTCTGATTACAGATAAAGATATTCAGATTCTGAAAGAAAAAGGTCACGTGAAACCGACTGAAGAAGAAAAAGCTTTGTGGGTCGCTTACGGAATTTTCAACGCTCTTGAATGTTCTGATAACATGCCCGCATCCGCACAGAACTTCGCCTATGCTGTAGACAGTTACATCGAACATCAAGGCGGATGGGATAAGCTTTAGTTAACTGAAAGAAAAATCTAGAATCTTTCTAGTTGACAATACATAAGAAAATAACTATATTTACATCGTAAATCAAACAAATCACTCATCAAAATGGAGATAAATATGAGCTTGAACCAAGAACAGATTAACACTCTTCGTCACGAAATTCCGATGATTACTCGTCAGATTGAACTTATGACCGGTCCGGAATTTCAAAATACTGTTCCTGAAGTTGCATCTGCAATCTCTGCACTTCAGCGTTATAAGGAAGCAGCTGAAGGTCACGTTGCGGAATGGGACCGTGCACATCAACCGCCTATCCAGTCCCGTCTGCTCAACCTCAATGCTTTCTACAATCCTGGTGCTACGCCTGCTCCGGCTCCGACCCAGCCTGTTGCACAGCCCGCACAGACTGCACCAGTAACTGGTATCGATCCTAACCTCTTGACGGCAATCACACAGAATCCGTTGGCTATGGCCCTTCTCAAAACTGCATTGCAGGCTCAGCTGCAGCAACAGCAGGGATAAGCTGAAATAAAAAGAATTATAGCTCAGGGTTTACAAAACTCTGAGTTTTTTCTATATTATGAACATAAATAAGAGTATCATCAATAATCAAAAGGAAATCTAATGAGTGCACAGCATGAATGGAAACACGGTTGCAATCGTATTCAAAGACGTAACAACAAACAATTCATCGACGTGATGGATGAAGACGATAGCAAACAGGTCAAGCATTATGGAAAGACTCGTTATGGTGACCTCTGGGGCTCTCCAAACGATGGTTACAACTACAAGCGTGGAAAAGGACACGACAAAAGAAAACCCTGGAGGGACTAATGAATAAGTTTCAAGCAACAGCAACAGCACGCGAAAATGGTTGGGATGGATGGGGTCATTCACTCTTCCACGATGATTTCTGTGCGGCCGTTCCGACTGGAAACCTTCGCGTGCATCTTGACATTGGTTATGAACTGTCAAATGACAATCTGTCGGACAATGAAGCATCGTTGGTATTGGAACACTATAAGCCCAGCACGGCACACCCACCAGTATGCAGTCGCAAGTGTTACCTCCAATATATGACGGAAGCATCGTTCAATAGCTGGGTAACATCCACTGCGAAAGAACTTATTGAATTTGGTATGGAACGAAGCCATGCCGGAACATTACCGTAATATTGATAACCTCCTGATGATGAGACGACTGGTTGAAATATACCAGCCGTTTTTTATTTACAAAACAAACAGAATTTACTATATTATAAGCATGAGTAAATACATTATTGTCAATCCTAGAAATGGTAAAGCAGTTCAGTCTTATTCGTTTGCAGAAAGAAAACATATTATGTATTGTAATGATCCGGAATGGGCAATGAAGTTTGAGGATGAAGATACAGCGAATAAGAGAATGGAATATCTGACTGCTAACTTCCCTGGTCAAACCCTGACTGTGATGAAAATAACTTTCAATAAAACATTTACAATCGGTTAAGAATTATCTATATTATAAACATCAGCAAAGAGGTTTAGATATGGCAACAGTAATTTTCCCAGGTTCTTTCAATCCAATCCATCCAGGACATTTGGACATTATTAAAAAGTCTGCACGCATCTTTGATTCTGTTGTGGTCCTGCTCGCAAAGAATCCAGCAAAGAAGTATGACATTTCTTCGGAAAAACGTATCGACTGGATTAAACGCACGTTGGATCATAATGGAATCACTAATGTAATGGTTTATGAAAATCCTTATGATACTTTGGCGGAATTCACTCTTAACACGAAGAAGAATAACATTGTAAGAGGAATCAAAGGACAGGTTTCCATTGAATATGAAGAATCACAAATTCCATTCAATAAAGTATTAAATCCTGACATGGAATATGTGTATTTAACATCTGATAGAAGCTTAGACCATTTCTCTTCAACTTCTGTTAAGCAATTTATTAAGTTAACGACATTGGAAAACTTTATAAAGCTTTATGGTCCAACATTTCCGGAAGATGTTGCTACTGAAATCTATCGTGCCTATTGGATGCTGTAATAGCATCTTTTTATCTTTAACGTTTACAAAATCCAGAATTTTAACTATATTATAACCATGAACATTTGGAAAGAAATTAAAAATCGTTTCGCCTGCGTAATGTATACGATGAGACATCGTAAGGCATTGAATGAACTCGCAAAGGGATATGGTTATCATTTTCCATTCCATGACCTGGATAAGGTTTTCCTTTATCCATTTCTTGGTAAGAAACGAACCCACAAACTTCACCAGTCATGGTCAAAACATCATTATCGGAACGGCGATATCCAAAACAAAATTGAAGCAATGTTTGACTGGGAATGCGCAAGATTCACCAAACCGGATAAACCATTGGATGCTTACGATACATGGAAAACGTATTATCCGGATGTAGATATGGCACCTGTGCTTAAGCAGTTCGGTTTCTGGCATAACGATAACTAACATCGTTTCATTCAATATGTTTAATTACAGAACACAGTTGGTGCAAGTTGACTGTTGTTTCTAGTATTGTCTGAAAGAAAAGAAATATAGAATTATCATTGACATTGATGATAAAAATTACTATATTATAGACATAATCGAACAGTTAAACAATCATCAGGAAAAAAAACTATGACTAACAACAACATCAAAATCGAAGACATTATCAATAAGATTGACGAAACTTACGTCAAGTGTGGTTCTGAATCGATGAAAGACAAAGTTATCATTCATCGTGATGGAAACTACATCAAGTTGAGTATCAGAGGTCCTATCGGATTGTTCATGTATATCATCGAACATGACGGAGGATATATTTCGTGTACTGGAATGAATAACACTGACAGACACGGAAAAGTGTATGACTTCCATCGTTCCTGTGGTAAGGAAACACTTGACAACAGAACGTATAATCAACAAGTCATTTACGACATTACTCAGTCTGTTGAACAGTTGATGTTCTTCGGATTCGTTCCGGACGATGAATGTGATGAAGGAACAATTGACTGGGAACTTTACAACGAACTTCAAGACAAGAAACAAATGATGTTCGAAATTCCGGATGTTGAATTCGAATTCTAACAGACTGTGTGTCACTAAAAGAAACCTGGATGAAATATTCCGGGTTTTTCTTTTTATATTGACTGATGTTACCGATGTTGTCTAATCCTTATAAATAATAAAAAGGACTTAAAAATGATTAGACTAAAGAAATTATACTTTGACTATGAAGTATCGGTCATGGATGATAATGGTGATTACTATAAGGATGTTATATTAGACTGGTCAGAAACAGAACCGGTTAAAATTACATTAGGTCCAATATCACCTGGTGGGGTTGATATACGTTTTGACCATGAACGAGTAAAAGAATCATCGGTATATGATGAGGTTGGTGAGGTGGAAACTGGTACTGTTCGTTCACATTATTTTATCAGATTTGACTTGACTGGACGTGACTCAACTTTTAATGTTAAACCTAAATTCTATTTTGAGAATGGTAAATGTGTTACATATAGTCTTCCGAATGATAAGGATAAAATGATACAGGAATTAAAAGAGTATATTGATTCCGGATATAATCGATTACCAGGTGTTAAGCAAACATCATTAGAAAAAGCAGCTGAGCTACTAGATAACGATGAGTTCGAAGATATTTAATAAAGAATAAACAGAATTAAGAAACCTGAAATAACTATTTCAGGTTTTTTCTATTTACAAAACAATAAAGTATTTCTATATTGTATTAAAAGAGTTAAGGATTTATTAAGATGTTCACCTTCAATGTAAAGTATAAAGATAAAAACGGTTCTATTAATGATTTTTCCATTTCTATTAAGGAAACAACTGTTGAACTGGCCCGAATTAAAGTAGAAAAGAAATTCAATGAAATTCTTCCGTGTTGTGAATTACTCTATATTGGAGGTTAAGAATGAATCCAGTTGTTTATATCGGAGTAAGTAGTAGTGAACCATGGGATTGTCACTGTGACTCAAATGGTTGGTATACTGGTTGTAAGTTTATCAATTTCCATGTAACTGGTAATAACCTTCACTTTGATGTTATTTTACCTAACGGACATGTAGATAAAAATAAACATCACTTAATTGATTGTGTTTCAAGAGAATATTCCAGTAAAACAAACCTGACCCTTAAGTTCGAAGATGGAACGGAAATGGTTTTTAATGTTAGGGACAATAACGAACGTACTAACCTATTGGAATTTCTGGAAGAATATAACAGTAACGGATATGAAATAAAAATAGATCACAGTTATGAATTAGATGAAGGGTTTGATGACATTTAACCTGTTAAATTTCAGTTAATCAATTAAGCAAACTGTAATTACATATATATTCTATTATTTTCATTATTAGCTGATTTATAATTTAAATAGCTTTAATATTTACTATTTTAGCATTTTTAACTATATTTAAAACATAATCAGGAGATTAAAATATGAAAATAACAAGAATTGAAAAAGCAACGATTGTCTACGGCTCATTTAGTGATGGCCGCAGCTTTAAAATCGAACTGCATGAAAATTATGCAATGTTAGATGTTGACTGGGACACAGAAGACTGTAAGCATTTTACAGTATATGATGTCGGTCAGGATGATCTGCTTATGATGACATACCTGAAACCTAATGATGGCTACAAATGCAATTTTTCCGCATTTTATCATTCTGTTGACAACTATTTTTCATACAATAAACAGCTTGTGAGTGAAGAAGTTGCAATCAGTGAATTGCTTGATTGTTGTGAACATATGTCTGATGAGCTCGTCAAGCTTACTGCTGCACAACAGCAAGCTGAACAACTTAAATCGCTTGTAAATCTCATTACTAATCGCTAACATCAAAGGGCTTTGCCCTTTTTCATTTTACATCAGTAATTACAGATTACTAGTGAACAGCTTATTGCTGTTACTGTCGTTGACTGATATATAAAAAATTTAGAATTAGCATATACAAAACTTAAATAATTTACTATATTTTAAGCATAGCGATTAACATTCATCAGGAAAAAAACATGAAAATTATTACAACAACAAATCTTACTATCACAAAAAAGCTTTATACTGCAGACTATATCGAAAGCTATAGCGACGGAATGCCGTTGTCTACTACGCATAACGAATACGAAAGTGCAGAAGAACGTTTGAAAGATCTTTCCAAAGACTATGACAAGTCTGAACTTGACATCGACACGTCTGAAGATGTGCAAGATATTGGCTGGGAATTCGGTGAAAATACTGTTTCGTTTGACGTGACAGTTGAAGTTATTGAAAACGACGACGGAACGATTACAGTAAAACAGAAATAAACTGATTCGTTCTTTCTTCAATCTAGATATTGACAGAAAGAATAGAATTTTCTATCTTTAGAATGTCAATGAAAAACCAAGGAGGTTACCTATGTCCCAACAAATCAAACTCAACGCTCTCATCCATGCCGATATTCATGCAGTGAAAACTTTGACAGAAACGTATCATGTGAACAGAACTGTTTGGAAGGGTTGCAAAGCGATTCTCAACAAGCTGAAGAATCGTGAACCGAACATCGTTTCCGTGAATACCAGAGTCATTAAAGAAGAACTGAAGCGTGCTCAGAACAATATGCGTTCGCTTCGTGTGAGGATTTGGAACCAAGTCAAAAATGAAGTGTATCGTGTGAGCACTGCTCGAACTACCGTTAATGCACAACAAACTGTTACGGAACAGCAAGTTGATCCGCAGCTGGTGAACATGCTCCGAACTGTGCTCGATGCTAATCCGCAGCTCAAGGCACAAGTCCAAGCATTGCTCGCTGTTGTTGCGCTCCAGACTGTTCAACAGCATCAATAGTCTGAAAATTTTAACCTCATTCCCGGGCATTGACAAAATGTCCGGGTTTTCCTATCTTTTTATCGAATCGTTTAACATTTAACAGGAAAATCAAATTGTCAAACTTCCCGAAAATCTCTTCTGACCCGAAATTTCAATCTACTGTCGAACACTGCTGGAAATCGGTTCTTAAAAACCATCCTGACAAATATCCTTATACCAGGGCAATCAATTTTTCTGAAGGGGATAAACCTGTTCCGGGAAAACAATACACCGCTCTGCATACAGAAACCTTCGAAAGGGTCGTTCGTCCGATGCCGGCTGATAAAATTGAAAACTGGTTTTCGACCTATACTGGTTGGCCCTGTTTCGTCGTTGAACTTAAGTAATTTTAACTTAATCTCAATAGTCTGAATCGTTCTTTCTTCAATCCGGATATTGACAAAATGTCCGGTTTTTTCTATTTTTTAATCAAGAGGTTATTATGACATATACGAAAGAACAAAAAGAAAGAATGTTCAGAAAAATCAAAACGATGAAAGATGGAACGGTTATCAATCTCAACAAGGATGACGTTTGTCCTATCAAGTGTGTGTTTAACAAAAATGACTACGGAATGTGGTTTAATGCGGTTGAAACTGGTACTGTAATCGTCGGTGCTCGTGGAGTTCCTGGTGATTCTCTGATTCGATGGTTTGTTGAACGAATTGAGAAAGCGATTGATGAATGGGATTTGGTGACGAAACAGTTTTTCATTGATTTGGCAAAGAAACAGGGTCGAGAACCATAGTCTGAAATAATAACTGAAAATGGTCAAATAAATATAACCGGGTTTACAAAATCCGGCTATTTTTCTATATTATGAGTATGAATATAATCGAACATTACATGCATGAGGAAGAGGATAAGAACCTGAAAATCTATGAGAATATTGTTCTTCCATGGATAGTAATATGGTCGGTTATTGCGTTTGTACTGTTCTGTACTATGGTTTCCGACCAGGGAAAGAATTACCAACCCAAACCTCATCCAGAATATGAATTACATATTCCATGCAGTGATATGTTATTAGATGAGTCTACTGAACACCATACACGCGTTTTAAACCAATTTTAATCAAAGATATATATGAATCAGCAGGAATTAGAAAACAAGCTTAAACAAGCCCAGAATGCGTATTACAATGGTTCTGAACCTATCATGTCTGACCTTGAATACGATGAACTATGGGATGAACTTCAAACCAACTATCCTGACTCACAACTTCTTCAGGAAGTGGGAATGGACCATACAGACGGTTTCGCAAAAGTCAAACACTCAATCATTATGGGTTCTCAGTCTAAGGCGAACAAACCAGCGGAAATGGATGAATGGTTCGATCGATGCAGAGAGAAAAGCCATAAGGTTGTTATCGAAACGGAAAAGCTCGATGGTTGTTCGATCGCGCTTGAATACAGAAATGGCGTGTTCACCCAGGGCATTACGCGAGGTGATGGCGAGGAAGGTGATGATATAACGGAAAATGTACGCAAGATGCAAGGCGTACCGGCGAATGTCCCGCATAATTATACTGGAACGGTTCGTGGTGAAGTTCTTCTATACCGCTCTGATATGGAACGTTATTTTCCGGGCCAGTACAAGAACTGTCGTAACGCGGCATCTGGCATCATGAAGCATCTGGACGGAGCCGATTGCGATAAACTCCATATCAAGGTGTACGAGGCACGCAAGCTGGATGGTGAACGGTTTAAATTCCAGCATGAAATGTTGGCGTGGATGACACATGCTGGATTCGATGTTGTTCCGTATAAGGTGCATAACCTTGATGAGCTTACTGGCGAGAAAGCAATACAGATTATGAAGGAACGCTGGGCACAGGAGCGTGACTATAACATCGATGGATTGGTCTGGAAAACAAACCTGATTGATTATGAAGATCTCGAATCCAATTACAGACCCAAATATGCCATTGCTTTGAAACCGAAGTACACGCTTGCGGAAACAACGATTGAAGGAATCGAATGGTCGGTGAAGAATGGTACGTTGACCCCGGTTGCGCTTGTTACTCCGGTTGATATTAACGGTTCTACCATCAGACGTTCTTCCCTCTGCAATATCGCAATGCTTGAAGAACTCGGAATCGAGATTGGACATCGCATCATTATCACGAAAGCTGGCGAGATTATTCCTACCATCCTCTCTGACCTGACTACTGGAAAGTGCAGGAGCGGTTACGAATTTTAATTACGAATCAAACCATTGACGGTATCGATATGTTTTTCTATCTTATCACGCCGTTAAAACAAAGGATTTTAAAATGACAAAGATTATTATGATTCCAGTTACGTTTGGTATTACGGCATTTGCATTCTGTTGCTTAGCCAGTCCGTTCCTGGTCATGGGTAAGTCATTCATCAAAGGATTTATTGGATGAGTACAATAAAAGAATTATCGGAACAACATAACTGGAATCTTCCTACTGTATGTCCAGTGTGTGGCGCTACACTTGAGCTTTCTCTGAATCACATGCATCTGACCTGCACCAACGAATTTTGTCCCAGCAGAACGTCTGGTACGATTGCGAAGTGGTGTTCCGTTCATGGTATCAAGGAAATGGGTCTGACCACGATTAAGAAGATCCAGGAACGCGGATTTTGTTCTAGCATCAGCGCAATGTATGCTCAGGTTGATGATCCAAATTCGGAATGTCACCGCGTGATGGGTACAGTGCTTGGTAAGAACTGGTTGAACATCGTGAATGAGATTAACATGCACCGTGAGATGAGCCTTGCCAAGTTTATTGCTGGTTATAATATTCCAGGCATTGGCGAGAAGCAGGTACAGAAGGTAATCGATTTCTATTCCGTTAAGGATTTCAATGGTTTGTTCTGGTCTGATAGCACGCAACGATTCGTGTGTGATGGTATCGGAACTGTATTAAGCCAAATATTGAGTACAGGTCTGGAAATCAATAAAGCTGATATGCTGGAAACTATTAAGCATATAAGTTTTGTTAAGCAGGATTCAATTAAGGGTGTTTTAACCGGAATGAGTTTCTGTTTCACTGGAGCTATGGAATACAAGCGTAAAGACTTGCAGGACATGGTATTGGCACATGGTGGTACCAATCTTGATTCCGTTACGAAGAATCTAACCTACCTGGTCATCGCGGATCCAAATTCCACATCTGGAAAAGCAAAGAAGGCACGAGAACTTGGTATTAACCTGATTTCACCAGAACAGTTCTTGGAAATGGTCCATGACTAAAGGTGTGATGTTGAAATACCATACGTTCGATGAGAATGGTGTGGAAACGGTTAAGGAGGAAATGGCATATCGGATATATATCATTTCCCTACCAACCACGAAAGGGATGGAGGACATGGTAGTATTGGGTGTGAATCCGGAGCCGTATAAAGACGGTAAAACTGCGTATTCCACCAAATTCATTAAAGCTGATGACAGAAATTACGTTGAGTTTCTGAATAATTCATACAGCTTGAGTAATATCAGTCAATTGAATATACTGTGTAATGACGTTAAGACGGAGCTTGATATTATTAATATTGACTGAATAAAAGAAAATACAACATTAGCATTGACAATAAAGACAGAATTTGCTATATTATAAGCATAACGTTAAACAATCATCATCAAGAAGACAACAATATGAAAAAAATTGAAACTATCAATAAATTTGCATCTGAAATTGAAGCAACTGGCCTGAAACGCGATCTGTCTGAAGACCTGCCAGAACTGAAAGACGTTCATCATTACGTCATTCAGCTTGAATATCAGAAGTCAGAAGAAGACAATCTGATTGACAATCTTCCGGAATCATTCGAAGCCTGTTTCGAAAACGAATATAAAGACGGAACCTGTGATGGTGTCTGGATGTTCTATCTTGAAGATCAGACTGAAGAAGAAGCCGAAAAGATCATTAACTGGCTGAAAGAAGACAAGCATTGGACGACTTTCCAGCCGTAGTCTGAATTAGAAAAAAATAGAAGTTCTAGTTGACAAAAAGACTAGAACTTTCTATATTATGAATATCCAATAACGGAGATTGAAATATGGGTATTAGTCAAGAAGAATATGAAGAATTTACCAAGCGTCTGGAAGAAGAACTGTTCGATGCAATCGACGGAACGGAGGAAAACTAATGAAGAAGGCAATGTTGATCGAAATTTGCCTGATTCTCTGCAGTCTTGCATTGATTTTCCAAGGATGTAGTCGTCAAGATGATGCAATCGATGCCATGACGAAAGACAAACCACATACCATTATCATTCCGAATGTGGTTGAATGTAAGGGTCATGTTGAACGAGAAGGAATCAAACCGTTGCCGAAGATGCTGGTGTGTGATGATGGTCGTGTGTTCCATAACATTACTAACTACCAAGACGTGGTTGAACTGAATCCTCTACGACAGTAAAGTTTTTTCCATAACCTCCTGATGATGATAGAGATGACTGGGTGAAATATCCCAGTCATTTCTTATTTACAAAAAACCAGAATTTAACTATATTTAAAGAGTAATCAAAAGGAGTTTAAAATGCCCGTTCCCTACGAACCAAACCTTAAAGAAATTGCCACCAAGTTTGAAGAACTCATCCAGAAAGGTGTTCAACTCAAGTTCAAGATCATGACGGAATTGAATGAAATGGTCGGTTGGGTTGACGACAAGAATGAAGCAGTGATTGGAACATGGAAATATGATGCTACTGGTTGGACGTTCCAAGAATGGTGCAAGTTGAACAAAATCCATCTTGTTGCTGTGTAAGAAAGAATCTGAATATTTCTTTCTTTAAATAAACCATTTACAAAAGCTCAAAAATAAGCTATATTATAAATGTAAATCAAACAGGAGATTAAACAATGGCAACAATTATCTTTTCTAACATGGGCGATGTTGATACTGCAGTTCTTAAGAACTTGTGGAATGCAATGCCGGAAGCAAAGGTCGTGGAAATTACAAAATTCACGCTTGATGCAAGACAGAAAGTTGATGAAGCCATTGCTCAGGAAACTGATCTCTTGGTTATGTGTGGACATGGAACGCCGGAAGGTCTGATTAATCCGAACTTCGTAGACCGTGATCGTTACTTGATTGATCGTCGTAACAAGAATCTTATCAAAGCAGACCGAATTGTTGGTATTTGGTGTCATGCAAAGCAATTTGCTGAACGTTATGGTCTTCGTGGATTCTTCTCGAGCATGTTTATCAGCAACTTGTCGGAAGCTTATTACAACCATATCTACAACACTGACAGTGACACGATTACATACAATGAACACATGTTCTGCTTGTTTGTAAACTTCCTGCTCAGAACAAGAATGCCGCAGGAACGTTGGATTAACATCCTCCGTCAGTGTGTTGATTTCAATGATCCGGTTATCAAATTCAATTATGACGGTCTTGCTTACTTCAAGGAAGCACCGAAACCGGCTTACCAAAATGATTATTGGTATGACAGAATCATGGGTTTTGAATCCAGAAGATGGAATTTGTTTTAGTTTGAAATAACCTCCTGATGATAAGATGACTGGGTGAAATATCCCGGTCATTCTTTATTTACAAATCTTCGGAATTTAACTATATTATAGATGTAACGAATAACAAAAGAGGTTAACATGTCATTGAAGACGACGATTGAATGGTATACAACTCAGGAAAAGATGCCTACCGATAAGAGCAACGTTATGTTCGTTATGAAGAACGGAAAGACTCATTGTGGTTATTTCTACATCGCATGTGATATTCCACATTTCTGCTATGTTGACCGTGAATGGAATAATGTTACGAGAGATTGTCATGTTCTCGATATTAAACTCTGGGCATACCAACCGACTGTAACGTTTTAATGGAGGCTATTATGTGTGCATATTGTGAACAAGGAAGTATGAATTTGTGTCTTATTGAACTCGGTGAAGTTACAAAGAATAGACATGAATATTCCTATATCAAACTTGAAAATGGAAAGCTGGTATTCCGAACCACTAATGCTAAGAAAGGCACATATACTGACATTGGAAGGAAAGCTAAATTCTGTATTGAATGTGGAAGAAAATTAACCGAAGATTAATCATTTACAAAAACCCAGAATTTAACTATATTTAAAACATAAGAATAAATAACCCGGAGGAAACAAAACATGACAATTATCTTTGGTATTATCGCTATCATTTCCATTCTTTTTGGCGTATGTCAACTTATGGGAGGATATGCGATTGCTTCTGGTATTGGCGCAATAGCATTTGGTGGTGTTGTGGCATTGCAAGAAGGCTTTGAGATAATCCACGTGTTGCCTATCGGGTAAGTCGGAAAATAAGTGTCCTATAAATATTAAAAGATATTTAAAGGACATTTATGGGAAAGAAACAATTATGTATAAGCGTTGAAGGCGGTGGTGCATTAGGAATTGGTCCATTGGCATTCATGTGTAGAATGGAACAAGACTTAGGAAAGAAAATAACTGATCTAACTACAGCATTTACCGGAACATCTACTGGTGCAATCATTGCGGCATGTCTGGCTGAGGGTATGAGTGCACATGAGGTGTTTGAACTATATAGGAACAATTTAAAGAAGATTTTTACCAAGTATTCATGGTATAAGAGGTTACAACCAAAATGTCCTACATACGATAATACGAACCTTAAAAAGCTATTACAAGCCAACCTTAAAGGCAAGTGTAGTGATTGGAAAAAACCTATCTACATCACCTCTACATTCATGAATGGTGATTCCGTTGAGAAGGTTTGGGACTTAGGTGATAAGGACACAGATAAATGGTTTGCAGTGTTATCCAGTACCGCAGCTCCAACATATTTTGATGTATTGGAACGGAATGGTGAATCATACTGTGATGGAGGCATGTGGGCAAATTGTCCGGCCGACATAGTAATTGCAGGTCAGTTTAAGCAGGGAAACAAGAATCTTAAGCTCCTTAACTTTAACACTGGCATGGACACGCCAAATACGGAAAAGGGTAATAAGACATTGCTTGGCTGGGCTGAGTACATTTTCTCTGACTGGACAGCACGTTCTTCTAAGTCTCCAATCTATGAGGCAAAGGCAATCCTTGGTGCAGAGAATGTATTTGATGCATCACCAAAGCACGGAAACAAGATCAAGATGGATAAGGTTGATGATGATACCATCAATAAGATCATTGACATTTGGCAAGGCTACTACGAATCTGTTAAAGCCGACATAAAGGCATTCATGAACAGATAAGGAGGTTCCGACATGTATAATCAGGAATATTGCCAATATGTTTATGAATATTTTAATAAGGACTTTTTTCAAGATGAGTTACACACCACGCTCGGAAAATGTACAATCTTTACCAATAAGAAAGATGATGCTAAAAAGGTGTTTGGCGATTATTTAAGCAAGAATGGGAATGACCCTTACGGTCTTTCCATTACGCTTCTGGGACATAACTACATCTGGATCAATCCATTACTCCTGAACAACAAGAAGATTCTGGTCAATACAATCCTGCATGAGATGATTCACATCTATGTTAATTCGGTCGGAAACAATGGTACGAGGCGTTACAGAGAAGGACATGGCAAGCTCTGGACACAAACAGCAAAGCTAGCACAACAGCTTTATGGACATGATCTCGGAAACATCCAACGCTACTCCACAAAGGAGGAACAGCAGAAGTTCAATCATTACCATGACATGAAATCAACTAAATCACTAGTCAATGCGTATCTGGTTAAGCTTATTTCCGGAGATTTAGTACCGCTAAAAAATCTCACCTCTGACCAGCTGGCAGAGCTACAGGGCATGAACATAATCGGAATATACCAAGTCAAGCCGAAGCTCCAGCAAGTTCCAGGCAAGCGTGTTACGCGATTCATCAGTTGGGAAACGCTCCTGGACTGTATAGAGAATGGAATAGATTATGAGACGGAAGAAGTTTGCGGGCATTTACGCATTAAAATAGGTGAAGACACCGACACCGTTTGGTTAAAGCATAGAAGATAGAATCTTCATTGGTTAGCAGAAACAAAGAATATATAGAATCTAGGGTTATAAAAACTCTAGATTTTTTTATATTATAATCAAACCGTTCATATAAATAATATATGAATTGGAAAGACTATATATCAGAAGCAGAGGAGATTCTTGAGCAGAACCAGCTTGATGAGAAAATGGTACGGAAGTATCACGTTGAGCATGGATTAAAGAAAGTCAAGATTGTTTCCGATAAACCTGGGTACAGGATTGAATACGATGACAACCATCAACCGCATGAGGTGAAGATTACCAAGGCAGAAGAGATGCATAGACGCCAAGGTGCAAAGGTTGGAAAGCTCAAGCATAACAAATCGCGTGAACAAGCATTGCGTAAAAAGTCTTTCCTTAAGCGCAAACGCATTAACCTGGACTATAACAAGGACATTCCGGAACTTAATGCAAGGCGAGAGGATGGAGAAACGCTTAAGTCTGATAAGAAAGGCTGGTTAAAACAGAAACTCCAGAATCTAAAGGACAAGCTGATGAAGGATATAGTGAAGGTATAAGGAAAAAGACTGGTTAAAAACAACCAGTCTTTCTATATCTCCTGTAACAAGTCTTCCGTTCTAACTTGATCCAGTTCTACCTTAACCTCAGTGATATGATCTAATATCCACCATTCAGGATAAATCACTCCGTTTATGTCGATTATGTACCTGACATAATATACCTGACCTTTCTCATGCCCGCGATGATCCGCATGTAATACCCTACTCGGAAAACGGAACTGTAGGAGTGGAACCCAACCCTCACGTTTCTGGTACAGGGATGAAGCAGGAACAGGATTGTTCTGGGGGAATTTAGCATAACCTTCACCCACAATGTACCATATTCCGTCATACTGTTGTAATCGAGGTTTGGACATGTATGAAGTATTGTCCCATTCCCAAACTGGTACACCATCGGACTTGGTGTAACTTCTTAACTCCTGTACCTTAATCATCTATAGCCTTTAAGTATAATTCCGTATTATAATTGCTGATGCAAGCCTGTACCTCGCTCATGTTTTCCAGAATATCATCGTACCAATACTCCTTACCATTTATGATCAGGGAGAAAAACGGTCCGTTGTTTACATCTGTACCAGGTTCTGGTTCTTCTGTGATGCTGGCTTTGGAGTTGATAACACACCCATTGTACCAGGGTGTAATTTCCGGCATATCTCCTTCTATCTCTGACAGGATCAAAGAACAACCGATGTATTCTCCAGTATGTAAGTTTCTCCATTCCCTACGCTGGAGTGTGATAGGATGGGGTAGATCTATATCCCGACTAACCCATTCCGGCTTATCAAGCTTACCCTGAAGATTTACATCCCTGTCCTTCACTGTACCATGGACATAGATTCTGGTATAACCTTTGATGTATTTCCGTAACTTAAGCATCTATCTCCTTTAACAACATTTCCATACGCTCCTGATCCAGCAGGACCTGTACCTCAGCGAAATGGGCGCGAATCCACTCTGCTCTGTATTCCGTACCGTTTATGACCAATGACGAGATAAAATCGATATATCCTTCGCGGTTCTGATATGTACCCAAAACGGAATAATGCATTCCTGGTAGGTCCGTATGACAGTTATAATGTACCACAAGACCATTTATATCCTCTGACAGGATTACATTCCATATCTCTGCTTCTCGTACTATCTCTCTGGGGTAACAATTCCTGTACCGTATCTTTACCATTCTATCTCCTGCGTTATGGTTTCGAGGTTTATTTCCGTTTCATAGTCTGACATCGCTGTCATAAGCTTTGCTGGTTCTTCCAGGAGCGAATAGGAGCGTACCCATTGCGAGGTGATTAGCTCCAGAAAGATACTGTCGGATTCGATCCAGTTCCGGTTGATTCTCATACAGATCGGGGGTTGTCCCATATCCTCCTGGACCCAATACTCTAGTTGAAACACTCCGTCTAGGAGATAATACCTGTACCCGTTGACCAGCTCATCGATTACTGGTGCTGGTGCTACGGAACGATCATCCCGTGGATTCTGTACTGTGTAATGAACTTTAATCATCTATCTCCTTTAACAGCATTTCCGTACGCTCCTGATCCAGCAGGACCAGTACCTCACCGATATGATTCACTATCTCTGGGTATTTCCACACCATACCGTTTATTTCCAGCCATGCTTCATGATCAGTGAATTTTCCTAGCCTGACCTTATGGCGAGCGTACTCCTTCGCCTTAGCATCAAGGCTTTGCCAGTTCGGAATATCGAAGTACAGAATATCCAGATATTTAGTACCAATCCCATCCAATTGCCGTTCCATCTTCTGTGGATCCACATCGAATAGTCGTAACTGTTCTATCCCTGTAGCAGGAGCAGGATTAGGGTCTTCCATAAGATCCTGGTGATGGAGAAATACCTTTACCATTCCGTACCCTTTTCAATCATCTTTTGTAATTCCATGCTACAAATATAGCAAGGAGTTCAATATCTGTCAATACTCGGGTTGACCGATTTAATCTTTATTTATCTTTAGCATTTACAATTATTCTATATTTTTCTATATTATGAACATGAATGATTGAATATATGATTAAATTGATTGTTGAAAGTCTAGAACTTTTAGTTATCTGAAACAAAAAAATCTAGAATTTAATATTTACAAATCAATCAAATTTAACTATATTTAAATCATAGAAAACAATTAATCATCAAAAGGAAAAATCATTATGGAACAGATCATGCAGACTCTCACAGCCCTCCTTCAGAACAACAACATCAATCTTCAGGCTTTCGGTCTTGCACAGCAGACTGTCAATGTTCAGCCTGCACAGCCTGCACAGACTCTCGAAGTTGTTCAGGCAAAAGTTAATCTTATCATCAGACTGAATGACATTCCGGCAGTTCACAACATCATCAACGTTGAACAGCACATGACGACTGTGAACGAACTCGGTGCACTGACCAACATGGAAGGAACTATCGGTGTTCCACTGACTACTGAACAGCTCACTGTCATCGGTAAGAAGATTGATAACATCATCAATGACCTGGAAGCTGAACTCATGGACAAGTTGACTGACAAGCTCAATGCTCTCGGCCTCGGTGCACTGACCGGCTTCATCCCTGGTCTGAATCGATAACCGGCTGTCTGTGGGACCGTCAGGTTATCTGACGACCCTGTATGACATGCGTCATGTCAAGGAAGCTGACGCTATATCGGCATAATGTCAGCTTTTACGACGTAGCCTGCGACGCCCGGGGGGGCCCGGGGGGGCGCCCCCTACACTGACACCCCGATGCATGCCCGGGCCCTACCCTAAAAAAATGTGCCGAGGCCATATAGGGCTTTAAACCCCAGGGGGAGGGGGGCCCGGGGCCCTATAGGTTTTATTTTTCGTGTGTGTCGGTCTCCCAGAAAAAATAAAATTTTTGGTTATTTTTATTTGGTTTTGGTTATTTCAGTTTTCTGGATAACCTTTTATTTTACCCCCGCCCGGGCTTGTTTTTGAAAAGGCTGTCTGCTAAAAAAATTTTTAAAAATTTTTTTGATATATAGGGTTGAAAAATGGGTTATTTTTTGGTATATTATAGATAATATGGATAATATGGATATGGAACCTTTATTGAAGTCGTATATTAGGTATGCGATGGGATTTGTGCCTAAGGAGCGGATGGCATGGGCAACTAATAATGGTGAATATGACAGTATTAAGATATTAGTTAATTCTAAGGGTAATATACTACTTGAGCCGAACACATATGCTATAACCTTTGAGTTATATAATGGTGATAGGCGTATTATTATAGGAAGTTTGTGGTTATCTGGAAGGTCACTTTATATAATAGAGACTGTTGTTAATGTGGTATTATATAAAAGGTATATACAGGAAATGATGAATTTTGAAGAATTTTGTGCTGCTAATAATAATATTCCAGCAGGTATATTGAAGATACCGGAGAAACTATGAGATATACTGATTGGGAAATATTTATATATGTAAAGTATTGTCTGAATAAGGTTTTATATTTTCAGGAAGGCGATCATATAAAAATGAGGCATGATTTTTGTAGTAATAATATTATTATATATCCAGATAATACTGTTATGGCGGATATATTTTCTATGGGTGGAAGTATTAAGACAACTGTTGCATTAAGTTTGGATGATGTTCATGTTTATGCCATGGATATGTTACGTTATACGACATTATATGATGGAAGGCCTGCTACTGTAATGAATATTTCAGAATATATTGACAGTATAACGTTGCCTAAGGTTCCAGCAGGTATATTGAAGATACCGACGAGGTTATAATGTATATTGAGACATATAAAGAAGAATTGATGGAATATATTAAGAGTTCTTTGGCTAAGTTGCCGTATAATAGCATGATATCGCCATTTGACCGGATTGAAATAACTGGAGAAGTGAATAATAAGGGAGAATTTAAAGTAGAGTCTGGTATATTGTTTGATATGTGTGATGCAGAAAATGTAGTTATGTCTGGATGTGTTTGGTATGATTATGGAACAATATACATTATAACACGAAATGAAGACTATCTACATTATTATGGTTCAGATTGTTTATATTATGGACATCCTGATACATCTGTCGGTTTTGAAGAATTTTTGAAAATATCATTACCAGAAGTTCCTAGTGGAATATTGAAACTTCCTGAGAGGGTTGTATAATGACAAATTCTGAAGTTATTAAAGGATATGTATCGTATTGTTTTAATTTTGTTCCTCAATTTCATACAGAACGAGGTGATCTGCCACTTGCGGTATTTAAGTTGGATCAAGTAAAGGTAGAACAGAGTGTTAATGGAATGAACTATATTAGTTTTAATTTGATTGACAACCATGGTGTAATGTCTTCGATGTCAGATTCATTTTTTGGGCGAGCATTGAATCCTTATGGATTTAATGACGCTAGAACAAACTATATTGTTGCAAGAGGAACTATATCTATGAAGACTGCATATGTTCAGTTAGTAGATACATTTAATGGACGGGGGATTTGTAGTATGATTCCTGAGAATATTCAGACTTTTGACAAATATGTAGAACATTTGGAAGAACTTGGACTTAAAGAGAAACCTAAGGGAATATTGAAGATTCCTGCACATATGATGATTGGGTAAAAAATGGCAGAAATTATAAATCAAGAAACTGTTGATGCAAATGCATTATATAAATATGTCCGATTTTGTCTCGAAAAAGTCGGAGTTGAGAAGTTGTATAATTTGACTTTAGAAAAGCTGACAAATTCTGGAAATTTATATTTTTATTATTCGACGCAAGGTCATGGAGCTTTTAGGATAATGTGTTATATTAATTTACATACATGTTATTATAATGCGTTTGAACCACGATGTCGTCGGTATATTCATCATAGTATAATAAAGGGAATACCTAATTATATTGATTTTGCAAGTAATAACGAACAAGGATTTGTAAGTGTTCCAAAGGGAATATTGAAGATTCCGAGAAATTTAGGAGTATAATATGCAAGAATATTCAGATTTTGAAAATGAAAGAATATATAATTATTTCACTCGTTCTGTAGATAGTATTAAGGATAGGACTGATATGATTGATTATACAGTAGGTCCTATATTTAAGAACAATGATGTTTTGTCTGCAACTCTTAATTGTAATATAAAGAAACCAAGAAGTTTTTTTGACCTTGATTCTTATATAGACGGTTGGTTGCATCAATCATTATATGCAATACGGACGCATTATTATTGTACTATTGATACAAAGTATAATAATATAGTCATTAAGGATCCATCTGATGAGGGAAAAGTCAAATTTAAGGGAAAAATTAATATGGATCTTAAATTTTCAGACTTTGTATACGGTAAAGTTAAGAAAGGAATATTGAAAATTCCATTTAAGTTATAAAGAAAAAGACCTGATTAACAGGTCTTTTTTTAATATCTAGATTTAAGTTTTGGGAAATGACTGGAATATTTTTTATAAATGTCTTCGTTATTGGCCAGTCTTAGGTTTTTTAATTTTTTGATATTATTGATATTTAATTCATATTCTTCTATAGAATGGTGTTTACCCATAAGGTAAGCAGTGAAAGCAAAGAGAATATCGTTTGGTTCTGCTTCGCCTGCGATGACTATAGAGGACTTATTTTCACCTGCATAGTGTTTTGCTATGTTATAATCTACAGTGAACGAATTATAGTCTTTTGTCGTGTTATCGAACAGGTCAATTAATTGATGCCTGAACTTCATATTTTGAGAAAGTTCTCTATATTGGTTTCTATCTATATACAAACCGCGATATACGGTAGTCTGGCCATGCATATATTTGTGAAGGAAATTCAGAATTTGATTTACTAAGTCTTTGAATGGTTCTAGGTATTTGTTTATTTGTTCTTCTGATTCGATAGAATCGTAGGAATTTGTAAAAAACGGTTTCCAGTTTATTTTGTATTTATCTGGTAATTTTGACTTATAGATTTCTGCATCCATGAGTCCGTCGAGAATGGCGGCTTTTAGCGTAATATCGTCATGTTTTTTGACATATATCCATTTTCTGCCATCATCATCGCCATAAAGATTTTTATTTATATAATTTACATTTCTTTTTTCTGCTGAGTTTTTTGTAAGGTCATAATGTTTAGATAACCTATTAGAATCGAACTTTGAGAAATGTTCGCTTTCTACCAGATAATTATTATTTTTTAGTAAATCTATGGCTTCTTGTAAATTCATATTATTATTTATAGTCTATAAATAATATATGACAAAATTATCAGAAAGTGAGAAGTTTAATGACCTTGATATAAGTCGATTGGCTAGACAGGTTAGACAGAATGATGGTAGGGCTAATCGAGGAATTGTATATCAGGATGATAAGAGATATAACGATTATCAGGGTGAGAAATGGCTAGATGTAAGAAGTAAGGATAAGACAACACTTATTGCAGCTATCCTTGATGGTATGTCTGATGTTCAATATCATTATAAGGGAAAGTTATATAAGGATATTAAGAACGAAGACGATTTAAAGGCCTCATACGAAGCCAATAAGAGCGTTGTGGACACGATTTTAAATTTCCTAAGCAAATATATGCATGGACACACAACGGTTTACAGAGGCTTCTCATTTAGCACGGATGAGTATCATAGGATGAAGGCTAACCATAACATTAAATTTCAGCATCAGTTGTTGAAGATATTGAATAACAGGGGTAAAAAATTTAATTCTTTCAGTGTTTCACCATTTGTAAGTAGGGATTTTGCAGAAGGTGGTGCTGATATTCCTATTATAATTGCTGCTGAAGTAGAACCTAATGATATTTCATTTGCTTTTACTGCATATTTACTTGGAAGACACGGAAGTCCTGGTGAATTGGAATTGAATATCAATAACCTTAAGGATTTGAAAAATTTAAGAATTGTTAATGATATTGATGCAGAATGTGCACGATTTGTTAAATATACCGATACAGAAGAAGAATTACAGAAGAGACTTGATTCTGGTGAACCTATGGAATCTGTCTTTAAGTATGTAAAGAAACTTAAAGTTTTCAGTGGAACAATTTATAAATGTGCAACATTATGTGGTGATGTAATTGTCAAGGATAATAAGATTGTTGTTCCTAGAAGTAAAGAAATACATTATATAAAAGACGGTGTATTTGTTATTAACCCTATGGAAGGTTCTACTGATCGTGATATATTGTATAATTTTAACAATGGAACCAAGAGCAAATCATATGCAGGTATATTATTCTATGGTGCAGATAGCGATGATAAGTTAATAATCGCATATAATGGTGAAAATAAATATACATTATTAGATATAGAAACATGTCAGCCGAAATTTAAGGGATATGCTAAAAAAATTAGTAGAATACCTGATGCTACATGGTATGGACAGAAAAATGTTTGGCATACTGTTGAATTTTATTTAGTAACATTACAAGATAATATGCTTACGGTATTTAATAATAATGGTAGTTGTATATTTAGACGTGCCCCATATAAGTTTATTAAGATTGATTGCAACTCAGATAAATTGATAATGAATTGTGTGGAACAACCTGGTAAAAACCCTCGACGATTCTCTATAAAAAATAATATGGCGATCGAAGAAATGTAAAAATAAAACCTAGGAAAAATCCTAGGTTTTTTAATTAATAAAAGAATTCGTCTAATGCTGCATCTTCCAATATCAATTCATCACTTTTCTTCATCCATTTTAAAATAATATACATAGATTCGAATAGTGCACAGAAAGATTTTCTAAACATTGTTTCATAGTCAATAGTAAACAATGAATCAAATTCCTTTGGCCAACTATCTAAGAAAGCGACAAAGTTAACCGGATTTAAACCAGTCTTACCAACTTCCTTATACTTGAACTCATTATTTGGCAATACATAAATATATTTCATTTTTGTATTGTTATTAATCGGGTTAAGTTTCAATCTCTTCTTTGCAACGACATAGTTATAAGTTAATGCTGCTTTTGCACCGAAGATAACTGAAGCATTATCGCCTTTATCAAATTCAAGACCATTCTTTACATAGTAATCGATTGGCTGCGGAATATACTTCTTATAATTAGAAATACCGATAACTGCAGAGATTTCATTAATACTAGAATTACAATATTTTGCATAAGTATCTTTAATAAATCTATCAGAATGTTCCTTAGACATGCCATTGCAAATATCGAATGCTAACTTTTCAGCTGCAACTTTACAGAAGTCAGGCATTGTAGATTTCTTAATAGGAACACCCATGATCTTGTGCTTAGGACCTTCTGGATGTTTCTGCATTGACTTAGGTAATGCTTCAAATTCTTCTTTAGTCATTGCAAACTTATCGATTTCGCCCATTGGGAAGATAGAACCTTCATTATCGATTACGTTACCAATATAGAGTTTTTTAGCAAAACAGAACATATTAGTAAAGATGTTTTCTCTGTTAAATTTAATTAACTGATCTGTCTTCTTTAACTTAGCCTTATAAGCAAGAACACCGTTATAGAAATCCTGGAACATCTTTTCAGCCTTATCGAAGAATGCTCTATATTCATCTGCAACAGACTTATTATAATCCATGATTACTCTATTCTTCTTGTGCATTTCTGCAAGTTGTGCATCAGTCATTCCATCTTCAGGATGTAATAATTCCTTAATTTGTCTACCAGAGAAATAACCTTCTTCAATAAGTCTTTGCTTGATTTCATGAATACACATGTAACAAGAGTCAGTATCGTTATGGATAATGCAAGCTTCTCTATTAGTAATCTTTAACGGTGTCTTGTTCTTTAATGTAATACCGAAATACTTTTCAATATCTCTGATACATTCTGGTGTTGTATAATAATTATTACAGCACTTAGACAACCAGTCTCTCAAAGTAACTCTTGCACATCTACAAATTGCTCTAGCACAGTCTGGATTATAAAGATGGAAGGAACCAGCAAGGGAAACACCGTAAACAGAGTTAATGATAAGCTTTTTGGTCATCTGTCTATTATGACAAAGATTTTCCATATCCTTATCACCAGCAATCTTTGCTTCTTCTTCTTTCTGTTTCCAAATCTTTCTTTCAGCAAAAACCTTCTTAACAATATTCGGAAGAATTGCATCGTCTGTTCTCAAGAAACCAACTTCTGCAACATCGGACATAATAACTTCACCAGATTCAATCTGTTCCTTAGTCGGATGTCTAACAACAGTTTCTGGAGAAATATTGAACATCATGATATGGTGTGGATAGGACGACGTAATATCGAAAGACATACAATCATCGAATCTACCAGGATAGTCATAACAGTAACCAGCTTTAGTTGCAAACTTTTCAAATGGATGAGGCCAAGCTTTGAACTTTTCCATATCTTCAGAGAAAAGTTGTGCAGTTGACCTGAATACGCCTTTAACCTTCTTTGGTTTCCAGAATTTTGCAATATCGCCTCGATAAACTTCAATATTTTCGCCTTTATGAATTTTATCTTTAATTAAATATTTAATAAATTCTGGATTATCATCTTCCCATTCAGTGTTCTGATAGTAGATAGAACCATCTTTTTGTTTAATCTTATAACATTCTTCTTCAGCCCACCAGTCTTCATGTTCTGGTTGTTTGTCAAGAAGAACTTTACCATGATCATGTAAGAATCTAAGAATATAACCAGTCGTTGTAGGAACTTTATTCTGAACCTTATCAAGTGTAACAAGGCAATCAAAAGCATATTCAATAAGCAACGGAATGAGCTTGTTCTTTTCTTCCATTCTAACGATAAGCATAACGTCTTTTCTGTTATACTGTGCGAACCTATCCCAATTATACTTATAGGTTTCGTTAATGGATCCATCATATTCGAGCTTACTATCTTCAAGTTCAAAATTAGCAACATAGTTAAGAGAATAAGAAGGCATTGGAGGATGGTTTCCAAAGACCTTATACAATTCCATGTAGTCGATAGAATACAAACCAGGAATATCATAAGACATGCCCAAATCAACATCTTCGAGCTTACGGTCAGTAATCTGCTTTGTTTCAGGCATCTTATTGAATGGAGATAACTTTCTTTCCCATTCAGTCTTAACGTCTTTATTCTTTAATCTTAACTTATTACATCTGTTTACAATATAGGGAACGTCATAAGAGACTGAGTTCCAACCAGAGATAATATCGAAATCCTGTTTCTGGAACCACTTAGTCCACTTATCAATCAAATCAATTTCATTTTTACAAGGAATATAGTTTGGTAATTCTTGAACATCACCAAAATATGGTTTTAAGCCCCAAGTATAAGATTGTTTTGCTTTAGTCGAATAACATGTAATTAAGTTAATCGGCCATTCTGCTTTTTCTGGAGCCGGGAATTCATAAGTAACATAACATGAGTCTTCATACTTGACCCACATGTGTTGTTCTTCATCGAAAACTTCGTATTTAGATTTATCTTTGCATTTTGTATCGAAAACATACAATTCACATTGACCAAATTTCTTTCTATCGATACTTCTGATTTCGATTATATGCTCATCATAGAATGGAGAAGAACCTGCAACTTCAATATCGAAGAAGCAAGTATTCCAATCATTAATGTCTACTGATAATTCAGCTTTATCATAACGTTCATGCATGAATTTGACTTCTGGTTTTAAGTCTGATTCTGCAATGATTGCGCCTGATGCTTTTAAAGCTGCGATTTCATCTTTATTTGTATAATCGTATCGTTTTAACGACCTCTTATACATATCTCTATATTCACCTTTATTTTCTGGGTCTGTAATATAACACCATGGTGAATATTTGAATTTTTGCCAACCTGGAACACCTTGTTCTTTCAGGTATATATTTTTCTTAAAGCTATCGTAATAGCAATTTTTGAATCCTGTCATTTTATTTTTACCTTCAACTCGCTGTATTATACGGTAATTTATATTATTTATTTTACTTTACAAATATAATAAAATAATCCCAGAGGAACTTCCTCATGGGATTTTTATTTAATATTTTTAAAAATATTAAATGTTTAATGCTTTAACAAATGCTGCAAGGTCACTGAAAGCCTGCATATAGCCAGACTTAAATTCTTCCTTACCAGACGGAACATTTGTCTTCTTAACTTCATCCAAGCGAGCAGGAATAAACTGCTTAATTGCACGAATAGAATTAACGAGAACGTCCTCGGAGTCTACTGCATCGTTAAAGTTGTTTCCATTAGTCATCATAGTATTTTACCTCATTAAATAATTTATTGTTTTGTTAACCACATGTTATATATTCGTTGATCATCTTTTTGATTACGAATATTCTCGGGAATCATTCCTTGATACTCAGCTGGAATTTCACTAAAATCCGGTTTTTGCTCAAACTCATCCCAAGTACTTTGTTTTGCGATTAGTTCGGCCATTTCAGGCATGCCTTCCAAAGCTTCCTGAACATTAAAACCATGCTTTCTATCTCTTTTATACTCTGGTATCATATTCTGTAGAGAATCCTCCCTTTTGTCATATCATAAATGGACAATCCTAATTGAACTCTATCACCTGGTAAAATTCGAATTCTATTCATTCTTATCTTACCACAAATTGTACATAAAACTATTTGTTCATTGTCCAATTTCACATCGAACATAGCATTTGCACGGGCTTCTATAACTGTCCCTTCAACTACTACTTCGGACAAATTTTGTTTTTCACCTTTTTGAGATTTGTTATTTTTATTCTTCTTCATTAGTTGGATTATCGTTTATATCAGTTGTAATTGCAGTATGTTCATCGAGATTTGCTGGAGTTACGTCGTCGTAATTTTTTGCTTCTGCTACTGGATCATCGATTACGTTGTCTTCGACAATATCAAATTCTTCTTGTTGAACATAGGTCTCATCAGCTGCTTCTTCAGCTGGAGTTTCTTTTTTCTTATTCATAGATTTTTCAAGCATCATTGCGTTAGCTTGAACTTTTTTCAAAGTTGATTCACCAATACTTTCAGTTTGGGTGTTTTCTGTTTTAGATGCGACAGCTGCAACTTGCGCAATATCAAGGGTATTATTAATAGTTTCAAACGCTTGTTGTATCTTCTCGGGGGTCATTGGTGTTGTTGGTTTCTTTGGTTTTGGTTCTGGAGTTGTTGTTTCTGTTACTGTAGATGGTTTTCTTATAATTTTCTTTTTTGGCCTTACAGGAACTGCAGGCTTTTCTATATATTTAATTTCTTGAACCGGTTTTGGATTTACGATGTCTTCAAAAACATCTTCCATACATTCATTAATCTTTTCAAGACCTGCCATACCATAACGATAGAACATATTTTCTATCTTTCTTTGCATTTCATTCATCATTGAATATGCTTCTTTCAAAGCTGGATTTGATGATTCTTCAATAGTTGGAACTTTTCTTTTCTTAATAGCTGGAACAGCAGGAACTGCTGGAATATCATCAAATGGATCTCTTGCCGGAACTTTTGGTTTCGGTTGAACAGGTGCATCAAAATAGTCGTCTATCTCTTCTGGAACTGGTCTTGGTGCAGGACACGGAACCGGTCTTTGCATAGGTTGCGGAGCAGGTCTTGGAGCCGGCTGTGGCATACGGACAGGTTTCTTAAAAATTCTACGGCCTTCATCAAGGTTCGGTTCGTCTTTATAGAAATCATCTTCTTCTTCAAGTTTATGTCTTTGCGCTGCAATAAGCTTGTGCTTCTTATGCAATGCAAGCTGTTCTTCTTCTGTCATGGCTTTAGCCTGTTCTGTCTTTTTATAATAGTCTAAAAAATCACTCATAATTTAATAACCAGTTTATTTATACTTTATTTATAATCATTTTTTTAATTTTATCACTAAAAAATATGATTTGCGTAAATTTTCTGGATCTAACACGATTGTTTGGTCCATTTCTAACAAAGAACATAACAAATTTAGCATTATATTTGTATATTGTATGACAGTATAATATTTTTCTGGATCTTCTGCTTTTAAATCAATTAATGATAAGATATTTTCAGTGCAATCAAAATAATCAAGAAAGTCTGGATATTTACAAGATAGTTTTTCTTTGATCATTTCAATAACTTCCTGAATTTCTTCTTGATGTAAAAAATTTACAATAGATTCAAACATCTCAGTGGATTCATCATCTACTGGATTAAGCCCATAAGATTCCAAAAAACGTAACAAACTTTGTGTAGGAGTAAGTTTTTGCATAGTTAAAAAATACTATTTAGTTCATTTTCCATGTTATCGATAGATTTATTAATTAAAAATTCATCTATCTTTTCTAGCATTTGGTCAGTATTTTTAAGTGACGTATTCATAATATTTACATACAATACATTTGCAAATTCTTTATCGATTTTGATAAATTTATAATATGCCATAGATGAAATGAAAAGGGCGTAATAATCCTTTATCGCCCCTTCATCTAATCCCATGAATACTTCAAATAAAAATTCAGTTGAATAAATTTTATTGAATAAGTCTTCCATTTTAGATTAACTTAGTTTTTATTTTGTCAATTAAACCTAACTTCTTTGCTTCAGATGCAGACATATAATTATCATAAGAAGTCAATGCTTTTAATTCATCGAGATCCTTACCAGTCTGTTTCTTGAAAATTTTATTCATATTATCAGTCCAAACCTGAAGTTCATGCTGAATAATATTAATATCATTCAATTTACCACCTGTTGCTTCAATACCTGCTTGATGAATCATAATTCTTGAAGAAGGGAAAGCATATCTGTGACCGATTGTTCCACTTGCAAGAATAACAGAAGCCATAGAAGAGCAAGAACCGATACAAATTGTATGAACTTCAACTTCCTTACGTTTCAATTCATTAATACAATCGATAATTGCAAAACCAGCATCACATTCACCACCTGGAGATGAAATGTAAATCGTTATAGGTTTCTTAGTTCCATCATCATAGAAAGAAAGTTTCTGAATAACTCTAATACCAATTTCCCAAGTAATAGGACCAACAATAAACAGAACACGATTTGCTTCAAAATAATTATTTCTGACAATATCAAAATAATTACCAAGTTCACCAAGATTTACTTGTTGGACTTCACCTTCTTCAGGCGGTAAATCCTCTTCTGGATTAATCGGTTCTACAACCGGATTTTCATTCTGCGGAAATAGCGGAGATTTTATGTCTTTTGAATACATCTATATACCTTTGATTATTATTGTTTATTTTAACTGCCTTAGTAACTTTAGGTGCATCAAATTCTTCATCATACGGTAATTTCTTTTCTGTTTGGAATAAGATTTCACCATATTGAACAACCGCTTCGGCACCACAATATTGAATTATTTTAAACTTTCTTGGAACAGCATTAAACTTAAAAATTCCAAATTCCTTATCACGAGATAACAAAGTATAAGTATTACCGTGTTTATCCTTAAAGACTTGTCCAATTTCGAAATTCATAATTATACCAATTTATTCTTGCCTAAAAATGTATTGATTTTCTTATTAAGATCTTCGTTTTTGGACTTAATAACTTTTAATTCTTCTTCATTAAATTCGTTATAATCAGTTACATATACTTTTGCATATTCTTCAAAATGTTCATAAACATCTTCAAGAACAGATGCATAAACGGTTTTAACTAATGTCAGTGGAGATACTGTCTTCTTGTTCATCGTAATATTCATATACTAATGCCTCTAATTTTTCAGTGAATTCAGTTTTATTTTCAAAGTTTGGAATTAAAGTTTCGACGTAGCAATACCATTCATGTATATCTTTGAACTTTTTAAAATTATCACCTATTTTGGCTGCTTGGTCGACAACTTCTTTTAATGCTTTAAGTTTCTTAGGATCATTCGCTATATTGAATAAATCCTTTTCTTTTTTAAATAATGGTGGCAGTTTATATGTATGCTTGCCATGTGCCATTATTAAGATTCCTTATATACGCTGTTAACTTCAGCTAATCCTTCTTTCTTTAATTGTTCTGCATAGAATTTTTTGCCAAGTTCTGGATTAAGATCTTGAGAAGTAACTTCATCAGAAACTTCTGTGCTTTCGCCAACAGCTTGAGCACAAATATCCATATTGTTAGCTGCCATTCTTAATGCATGATTTTGAAAGCCATGATACATTTCAGCAACAGATTCTTTAAGATAAGTATCAAAATTGTTTAATGGATCATTTGGATCTGCCAATTCAGTAGTCTTTGTAGTTTCATCGTATGCTTTAAACAATGCATTAGTAATTAAACTATTGAACGTTTGAGATGTCGGTTGACAATAACACAAATCATGCTTATTAAATTCATTTTTTGGGAACTTAACAAAACGTTTGTCATTACGTTCATATAATTCAAGACCAGACAAGAGTAATTGATGTTCGAGAACTACAAGTCCTACACCAACTGCACCAGTTCTACTTTTATTTTTGTAAGGGTAAACCTTAACTTTAGTTATCTTCATATTAGTATTCCTTATTATTCAAGAGTTTCAACAAACTGTTCTAATTCATGAACAGCAAATTCATAATCAGTCGGTTTCAGAATACCGTTTTGTGTAACAATCTGTAAAACCACTTCCAACATATTTTTAATAGTCTTGTTTGGTTCTGCTTCGATGATCTTACACATCTTTTCAATAACATCTTCTGGGACTTTATGAATAAAAGTTGAGTCGTTATTATAATCAATGAAATATTTATGGAAATCGTTAATATACCAAAGAGCTTTCTTAATATCCTTTTTAGGAGTTCCTTTGTCACGATAACGCATGCAATATTTCCAACAGTTTCCGAGGTCAAATTGCAACCAACGAGTTACTTCGATTGCTTCAATACCTGATTCATGAGATCTGTAATGCTTAGGTTCATTTACTTCTTGTTCAAGAGTTTGTCCATTAATCATATAGTGTGTCCTCTTTATTTAATACATTTCGGATGTTATTTTCTAGTTCTTTATTTTTTAATACATGGTTTTGTAACTTTTTATCATTCTCAATATCGGCTTTAATTTGCTTATTCCTTTCTAATGCTTGGAAAACACGGATTGGAATAAAAATTGTTAAACCGTAACCAATTACAATACCAATTATAGGAAGAATATTTTTGAAGAAATAAAACAATCCGTTTTGGATTGTTGAGCCAAAAATGCCAAAACTAGCAAGAATGACGCTATAAACCAAAACGCAGATTGCTATTATAATAATGTTAGAACGATTCATTTTCATCTAAAATTACCTCGATTTCAGATTCTGGTAAGATGAAACATTCTTGATTTACAATCTTTCCATCTTCGCCAGCAATAGGCAATTTAAATTTCTTATTATTATCCTTTGCATCGACATAGATAATCTTGTCACCAACCTTAACGCCAGATGTTAACTTATCGCCAAGATAAATAACCTTTGCTTCGACCAAATGACCTTCCTTATCTTCATCTGCAAGATAAATACCAGTGCTAGTCTGCTTAATTCCAGTATCACGTTGGACTAAGATGTGACCGTCCTTAATTTTCTTTAATGAGCTCATATTGCCTTCTTTATCAGTACTAATTAAAACATCGAGTGCAGAATCCGGAACATCATAAAATGTTTCGATTGTCTTTACACCCTTTTCATTTATTACAGGAATTGTAAGCTTAATTGCTTGCATTTCAATAAATGCAACTTTATCACCCGGTTGTGCAAAACATCCCTGACGCTGGTCTTTCTGGGAATCATATTTTCCCGGACCAGTTACTACAACAGTACCAGTAATGTTATTGATTGTTTTCTTTAACTCTGGTATTTCAATACCACCGAGTGTAACTTTATCTGTCTTGTCTCTCTTAATTAAGACATAATTTTCTTTGACAGATTTAATACCGCAAATTTTTCCATCGGCTTCGTTAAGTACTAATATACATTCTTTTGCTTCAAGTTTAAATACCTGACGCTTAAAATTTTTTCCTTCTGCATTCTTAACGTTTACAGTGATTGGTTTTGCAATACCTGGGTTATAAACAACCAAATCACCAACTGCAATTTCAGGAGGAATTTGCTTAGAATGAATTGTATTGAAACGACCTGGACCTACTTGAACAACACGTCCATAAGCCATTGGAATTGTAAAGTTTTTTGCAAGAGTGAGTCCACCAATAGAAAGTTTATCGATTGATTCTTCATTTTCAATAAGAATATTGAAGCCAGTAACCTTCATTATTACCTCTAATTATAGTTTAAACAAAAAGTCTTTTTTTGAATATTTTGAATTTTTAACATGACAGCTATTCGTAATCAATAGCCTACCGTCGGATTCTTGAATTTCTTGATTATCACCGCAACCATAGTGCCATATTTTTGAATTATTTATAATATCCATACTGGCGGGTTTGTAATAAGAAACCATAACATCGACAACTGGTGATTTATTTATAATTTTTTCGTAACGCTCTTTTTCAAAAGACATGTAATCGTCTTTAGAGTCTGACCACCAGTTCCATTGGGAAATATCTTCCCGCATGTCAAAACCCATAAATCCTGCAAGAGTAATATCTTCTACATTAAAGACATGTCCGTCTAATCTCTTGGGGACGCATTTATTTTTTTGTAAAGCTCTAAAGTTATTTGTAACTTTTTCAAATTTAAGATCTAGTGGTATATCGGATTTTAAATCACTACCACCAAAAACATAATAAACATTTGAATATCGTTGAGCTAATCTAATTAAAAATGTAATTTCAATATCCAAAAATTCCGATATACCACCAGCAATACATACCATATCAGCTGGTAAGAAATGCTCATCAATAAATCTGTCATATAACTCAGCTTTACGTTTTTTATCGTTATATGGAACATCGATATTATTAATGAAAAAACACTCCATACTACTTTACAATAGACTTACGGAGTGCACGATACATTACGAGAACCTGCTTTTCAAACGGGGTCTGCTTCTTCTTCCAACGGATAATACGTTCTGCTTCACTACAGATAATTGCAGCTGGGAAAGAAATAGAATCAAGATGCGATTCTGCAACTTGTGTAATTTCCGGATTTCTAAGACCAGTTCCAATTAATTCTCTGCGATTACGAGACTGAACCGTATTTGTTGTGACCTTGTATGCCTTACCAGTTTGGTTATTCATGACATACGAATTTTCTGTAATTTCATTCTTATTCATTGTTATCTCCATTCATTGTTAAATGTTTGTTTACAATATAGAAAAAAGTCACCTGCTTGTAAACCCAGGTGACTGAAATTTTATTTGAAAATTTTTACATTGTAAACTTTTAGAATCCACCAATATTTGATGGTTTTTCTGGAGGTGGACAAGCTATATAATATGGACATCCTAAAATTTTGGATAATTCATATGGTGAATAACAGTTATCACCACCTTTTGGATTATCAAAATCTGGTGTACCATCTACTGTCATATGATTAGTTCTTGCAGTAGATGCTGCTAAGAATGGTTTTTTAGTTTTCGGATCTAATCCAACATCGATAGCAATCATGGAATCTCTAAAACCTGGATCTTTTTTACTCATATTTTCAAATCCTGGTTTTAATGCAAGATACATATTAACACCACGCCTAGCATATATATGTTCAAATATTGATTTACTTATAAAATAACACCAATTATATTCTTCTACATATTTGTGATATGGTAATGTATCTTCGTATTTTTCTAATTTTACAATTTTATAATCAGTTTTGGTAGAAGTCATTTTACTTATTGCTTCTTCTTCTTCAGCTTTTTTCCTTTCTATACTCTCTTGCTTTACTTTGTATTTGTATTCTGATAACATATCATTTAAATCTGCAAAAGATATAAGTCCATGATTATCAAATTCACTATATTGATCTTTATTATTTTTTTGTGAAACAAACAAATTCAAGTAACGGTCTAATTTCAATTTAGAGTTTCTTTTTATTATCTCTTTTTTACCATCTTTTGCATAGGCATTTAAAATTGGTATAAATTCTTCAATTATTGTTATTCCAATATTTTTAAGTAAAAGCCATTTTAACAATCCAGGTAAATAATATAATGCTTCACTATTATCTAGTTTTAATTTATGCAATATATTTTTAAAATAATAACGAGACCAACTTTCTTGAATACCTGCTCTTTCTAATTTTTCAATATAGTTTTTAACACGTTCCGGTTCTTTTTGTTCAAACTCTGCAAAAACATGTTTTGACGCTCTATAAGCATCACTTTCTGATGCTTCTACTAAATAATTGGCATTTCTTAAAATACTAATAGCTTCCGTTAAATTCATATAATATTTATATCATTTATCGAAATCGTTAGAAATTTCATGGCCGTATATATCATGAAAAATTACAGAATAACCTTTTGTTGTTCTGTAAATACCGTCTATTATTAAACTGTCTTCAGATTTAATACTATGTGCTCCAGTTTTACATTCTGGATGATAAATTAGCCTATGATGTGTAGGACAGAATGTCAAAGTAACATGCTGATTAAGCCTTGGCCAAAGTTCTCTTGGAACAATGTGATGAAAATCGATTTTATTTCTGCAAGTTGTTGAATATTTACAACCAGGATAATGACAAATATATAATTTCACATGCTATTTATAAATAATGTATATGAATCTTAATGAATTTTTAGAAAATAATATTCCTGGCTATAAATTGCTCGATGTATTATACAACAATGACGATCTTATTGTTGATTATTACGATGTTGATGCAGAAGATTTACCAAAAAATAATTCTCCTTCTGATTTAATTCTTGACAAAGAAACTGTTGTTAAGGCTATCGAAGCAAAGAATATAAAAATGTCGGAATTCGATAAGATTCTTAATAAATATGGCTGGTATATGTCAAAAGTCAAGGATGATTATATCCATATTTTGAAGTTGAACAATATGGATAATGGTTATTATGACGATGAAAATAAAGTAATTCATGGTTTGTATTTACATATATCTCCTGTAAAACCGTCTATAATTTTAAATCAAGGTCTTAAAGCACTTGCATCAACAGATGATGAATTGGATAAATCTAATACGATGAAACGAGGAATCATTTATCCAAATAAGAGAGTATATCTTTGGAAACTAGAAGATATTTGCAGTATAAAAAAGAATGATGAAAATATTGGAAAAGCTTTAGGTAGAAGTTTAAGAACTTTATTTGATGATATAAATGCAAGACATTATGGTAATTATGTTTATATTGCACATTTACCAGCAGGAGTAAGGACACATTTTGATAATGAATATGGTGAATTCCAACCAGCAAGATATATAACTCAAAATGTTCCACCAAGTTATTTAAAATTTGCGGGAACTGTAGAACAGATTTCTACAATTATAGAATATTCAGAGTTTACAAGATTAAGAGAAATTTTCGGGGTATAAATAATATATGGCTGATAATATTGAAATACAAGATAATCCAATGTTTGATCATGACCCGATGCAACCTTTTGTTCCGCATCCAGGTGGAAGGTCACGTTTAAAACCACAACCAGGACCACATCCACATATGCCTGATCCACCTGTTGGACCAGGACCATGGACGAATCCAACTCCACATTATCCGCAACATCCGCAGAATAATTGTGACCCAGTTCTTCAAGGAACGATGATTCAAAACGTCGCTCAGTTAAGAAATTATATTAAATTGATGTTGGGAAGTCCGGTTATTTGTATTGAAATTTCTGATGAACAGTTAGACTATATTATTGGCGATACAATCAGATATATTCAAAGATATTATTTCAGACGTGGTAATTATCGTGATTATTTAATTATGGAATTACAACCAGGAAAGACACATTATAAGATTTGCCAAGAACTTGAAACTATTGTAGATTTCCAGACAAGTAACTGGTTAGGTGATATTAATGAATTGTTTACTTTACCTCATAATGCTTTGTATGATTCTGTTATGAGTATGAATAGTTCTTCTATTTTCAGAGGTTCTTGTTATGGTAACAGTGCTGGTTATGGTGATATGCTTGGAAACTGGAATGCTTCTTTGATGTGGCTTGAACAAGCTAAGTTAGATTTCGGTGAATCTTATCAAATTAGATATAATGAAGCTGAAAAAGAACTTGCCGTTTGGCCAACACCAAGAACACCAGTTCGTGGTATCATGGAAGTTTACAAGAAACAGACTTCAAGAAAGATATTTAATGATATTATGTTCAGAAAAATGGTCGTAGCAAGAGCAGGCATGGTTTGGACAAATTCTTTGAGAAAATAC
>Ga0310696_10000730_pt1 | contig 49135 bp, 38 predicted proteins | sample AusTroGonzalo_MG_4_FD_203885 | JGI IMG/M metagenome (GOLD analysis project Ga0310696, IMG submission 203885) | Bovine rumen microbial communities from tropical cattle in Woodstock, Queensland, Australia - Gonzalo_02 (v2) (version 2) | ecosystem: Host-associated > Mammals > Digestive system >...
TTATATCCGATAGATACATTAGGAGAAATGCTAAATATTTTGCCGAAATTGTACCCTCAGATTCAAACAAAAGACAAATTCTATTTATTCGTAGGATTATTTACCAAAATTTCCAATCTTGACTTATGGCACAATATTTCTTCAGTACAACAGAATACGATAAAAAATTTCATAAATACAGGAGATGTTTTACAAGTAGCATGGACTTTGACAGAAGGAATACACATTGAGGAGTTAAAATTGCCGATTCTAAAATACATATATTCTGTAAAAGTTAAAGATTTGGTTCAAATCTTTACTACAACATCTGCTACACAACCTTTATTTGAATTATTTAAGTCGCGTATTATATATCTCTATAAGACAGTGGACAATTGGGATGCTAATAATCTTATTGTACGGAAGTTATTGCATCCTTTCTTCGCGTCTTTAGAGGAAACAGATATTGACGGAATCAAAAAATTTGTATTGGAAGATAAAAATATTAAAGATTCTACTTCTTTACCTCAATTAATACGAGATATCTATGAATATGGTTGCTACGGTTCAGTAGATAAGAAACACGAATTAGATGCTGAACTCATTCAAAATGGATTAAAAAATATGACCATTACGGATGAGCAATTTGAAGAGCTAATTCCTTTTTGATTCTCCCATCAATAAGTAGCTCTTTTAGGTCTCAAATCCCTTCATTTCTTCGCCTTTCCCGTGGCGGTTGGCCCTCTCCGGCGAGATGATTTTTGCAAATTGCCAACAAAAAGCGCGAAAAAGGGCTGTTTGTATTGTAAAACACATTGCCAAAATATTGACAATAAAACTACAAAAACCCGCAAAAACGCGCAAAAAACGGCTCTTTTAACGCTTGGGTCAAAAAAGCCAAAAAACATATAAAAATGAAAAATCCTCGTCGGAGAACGAGGATTCTAAAAACTGCCCAGTATAGGGATTGAACCTATGACCTTTCCCATGTCAAGGGAACGCGCTACCGCTGCGCCAACTGGGCTATAAATCTTTACTTACTACTCAAATTATAAAACTTCGGTTACTGCTTTGCCTCGTTGGCGCGTTCCCTGCGGGAACGAACTAATTGATTTTGTCTAGCGCTGCGCCAACCGGGCTTAAATCTACTCAAATTTACTACAATTTACTTAAATCTATTATTATTATACTAAATCTAACGAAACAAGTAAATTTTATTAAAATTCCCCCTAGTTTTAGGGGGAATTGATGTTCTACGTGTTAGAATTTCCGCTCGTAGAAAGTTTCTTGCGGATTCTCGTCCATATCCACCGCCTGATAGGGGACTTTGTCAAAATCAATTTTGGTTAAGTCCACTTTGCGGATGGCCGAGTTATACATGGTGCGGTAGTAAAAAGCGGGGTGGGTAACGTCGGAAACCGCGGTCCATTGGGTGGCACTGGGCATATCGGGAATCGGTTGGCCGGGGGCATATTCCGCGCCGATAGGCAAATCAAAATTGTTTAAGAGGTGAAATGCCTGCGTAACCGCGCCGTAAGTGTCTTTGGGCGTGGGAGCCGTGTGCAGGTAGAAAAACGCGCGGACTAAGCGCGACGGGGGCGTTAAATCGCCCGGCAGACCCGTCAAATTTGTGCCGCCGCCGAGTGAAAATAACTGCACGCCGCCGATGGTTTTATCGGGCGTTTCTCCGCCGGAGAGGTGGATATAGTTGTTTAAGTTGGAGCGGTGCCACGGGAAATCGGGCGAGTTGGTAAATACGCCCAAATCGTTCTCGTAGAAGTGGCGTTTCCCGTCATCGGTAATTTCCAGAATAATGCTTCTGCCCGTAGCGTCGCTGATGCGCCAGTGGCCGGTGGCGTAATGGCCGGTGGCGTCGGGCTTGCCGATAGGGATAATTTCAATTTTTTTAAGCCCTTGCAGGGTTTCCTCTACATTGGCGAAGTTAGTTAAGATGTAGCGCACGAGTTCGCCGTCGCTCACCGATTTTTTGGTGTAGGCGGGGTTGTAGGGGGTCAGGCTGCCGTAGTGCGAGAAGTAAAAAATCCCCGCGTTGAGCCCTTTTTCGTTGACGCCTTCGGTTACGAAACGGGGCTCCACGGTGCTTGCGCCGACGGCGCCGTACTTATTATGCCACACTTTGCCGTTTTCCCCTTTGGGGGTAAGGGCGGTGTTTTTGTGTCCGCGCGGCATAATAATGAGTTTGCTGTTTAGGTTGCCGCCTTTCCACTCAATGGTGCGCGCTAACAGGCGGGTTCCGTCGGCCGCGTTAATGGCAATACCGGTGCACGCGTATGCGCCCGGCGGGGGGCAGAGTAAGGCTGCACAAAGTAAGCCCAGCAGTGCTAAATAACGTGTTTTTTGCATTATCTTTCTCCTTGATAAAAGATAATTTCATTACATCATATTTAGCACCAAAGCAAAGGGGTAAAAAAGGGTTAGAATAAGGGGAAATTTACCAGTTTTTGTGCCGCCACCACCACATAACGAGCCACACCAGCACCAAACACACGCCCATGAGCATCCAAAACGCGTGCGGGTGTTGCGACATGGGCAGCGCCACGTTCATGCCGTACGCGCTCACCACAAAGGTGGGCACCATCATCCAAATGGTAATGACGTTTAATTTTTTAATCAGTAAATTGAGGTTGTTATTGACGATAGAGGCGCGCGCGTCCAAGAGTTGTGCCAAAATGTTGGAGTAAATATCGGCTTGCGTTTTACATTGGCGGTTTTCAATAATAATATCATCCAAAAGTTCCACATCACGCTCGTCTAAGCCAATACGCGCGGCCGAACTGCGGGCTTTTTCAAACACAAATCCGTTTGACGTAATGGCCTCGGCGTAATAGACCAAACTTTTAACCAAACTAAATAAATTAAGCAAATACGTATTATCCATGGACTCGGTGATTTTGTCCTCTATTTCTTCCGAAATTAAATGAATAATACGCAAGTGTTCCACATAATGCGAAATAGAGTTATAAATCAATTTCAAAAATACTTCTTTGATGGTGGCTACCTGCTGGAAGCGTTTGCCCACAAATAGCGGGATATCTTCGGCGAGTACGATAACGAGTTTATCTTTGAATAAAAACATCCCCACCGAGGCTACCTTAAATTCCAACTGGTCTTTGCCGGAGTAATTTTTGGGGCGTTTGTAAATCATAACGGCGTGCTCCGGCTCAAACTCCAAGCGGGGTTGTTCGTCGGGGTCTAACGCGCTGGCAAGGGTGTGTTCGTCCAACTGATATTTTTCCACTAGAAAGCGTTGCTCTTCGCTCGTCGGGTTGGCATACACAAACACTTGCGCGTTATCCGCGCATTCTTGCAGTTTCTTGTTTACGATTTGATACGTTTTAAGCATTTTTACGCCTCAAAAAACCTGTTTATTAAATGATACCACCTAAAAAGAACGTTGTAAAGCGTTTTATTTTGATACAATGGTGTTATGAAAAAAATTCTGTTCCCGAAATCAAAAAAACCTTTTTTGAAAGAAATTTCCACGCCGGCCGCTTATGTTAAAAAAGTGGCCGCCGGCTTAAAACTCCCGTCCAGAGCCATTGTTTGCCCTATCGCGTTTCTGACTAAATATGTGATTTCCCATGCTAAATATAAAAAATATAACTGCGTGGCCGATATTTATGTATTGGAAGGTAAAGACCTGTGCTACGTGAGCAACACCGGCTACGGGGCACCCTGGTTTACCATGGCGATGGAATCGTTAATTGCGCTGGGCGTAAAAGAAATGATTTTTATCGGGCTTGCGGGGTCCTTGCAAGAAGAAGTGCAACCGGCCGATATCGTGCTGTGTGACGAAGCCCTTTGCGACGACGGCACGTCTCCGTGCTACACCGATAAAGAAACATCTTTTGCCAACAAAACGCTTTTGAATAAATTTGCGCGTACGCTCAAAAAGAATAAAGTGGATTTCCACGTTGGGCGCAACTGGTCTACGGACGCGATTTTCCGCGAAACGAAGGAAGAAGTTATCCACTACCAAAAGCATGACGTACTCAGCGTGGAAATGGAAACCGCCGCACTCTATGCGGTGTGCCAAAGACGTAAGGTGCGCGCCGTGTCTTCCTACGTCATCAGCGACTGCCTGTATGATTACAAGTGGGACCCGCATTTTCGGGAAGATGCCATTTGGAAAGGCATGGAAGTGCTCTACGAAAATGCGTTAGCCACGCTTTGCAAATAACCCTTCCGCTTTTGAAAATCCCCGTTTCGGCGGGGATTTTTTTTATTATAATAGGGATAGAAGCAACTTGAAAGAGCGGTAAAATACGCTATACTATTTTAAGGGAGATTTTATGAAAAAACTAATTCTTTTTTTAGCCGCGCTCGGGTGCGCACTTTCGCCCCTAGCGGCGGGAAACGACGAATATAGCGAATATAAGATAGCGAGTTATATTTTGGAAAGTGATTTTGATAAAGCCGCGCCGCTTATCAAGAAGGTGCCGGCAGATCAAAAAAATCACCTCAACCACTTTTTTTGGATTGCCGCCGAGGTGTGCCACCCCAAGGCCACCTCGCTCATCCACAATACCGATAGCGGGAGTTTTCCGTCTATGTGGACCAAGTGCGACAAAGCGAAAAACGAAAAAATCTTAAACCTGCTTTTAGATTTGCAGCAAGGGAGCGACGTGTTTGCTATCGCCGAGAAACAAGACCCCAAAACAGACATTATTTCCTTTGAACTCGTTACCCCGCTAACGCATTTGAAAGCGGGCAACCCCCAAGCGTTGCGCACGCTGCTGCCCAAAATGGATAAGTGCACCATAGCCCTTACGCAAATGCAGGCGGACCAACCCAACGACACCAGTTACGGGCGGTCTGCCGATTTTTGGCGCAATGCGGGTTGCTCGGTGAGCAAGATTAAACGCGCGGGCAAGTATGTGGAGAAAAAAAATTATAATAATACCAGCGAGCTGGGGATAACGTGGTTGTCCGACGCGTGGACCAAGCCGGACGATTGGAGCAATGAAAAAGATTTCTTTGACCTTGTGTATGAAATCGGCACGTCGCGCGAGCAGTTAATCAGCACCCACGGCAACCCCACGTTCTACGAACACCCCTACGATTTTCGGGAAATTTTTACTTACCGCCGCATGCTTAAGCGCGATGTGATCAATTACAAAGTGGCGGACTACATCTACACGCTTGACCGCGGCATCGTGACGCATGTGCAGTATAAGTTAATTAAGGCACCGATCTATTACGGCGATCTTGCCACCAAGGACGTCACCGCCGACCAATTTAAGCAAAAGGGGTACTGATATGAAAAAAACACTTATTTTATGCTTTTTATTAGCAAGTAGTGTGCTTGCCTACGGCGAGAAAAGCGCGCTTAAAGACGCGCACACCGCCAACGTGGACGGGCTTGCCGCCGGGCAGTATTACAAAGAAACCCACCCCGCTGAGCCGAAAGATTACCGCGAAATTAAAGTGGGCAAACCGCTCGGGCAGGACAGGGGCGAAACGGTCCGCGTCAACATCAACGACGAAGCCGCCCAAATGCGCCGCGAAGCCGCTTTCGGTTTTGATACCGCCAGCCCCACCCAAGTCAACGCTCAAGGCAACGTCAACGCATATATCTACAATAAAAAAGGGCGGGAAACGATGCTCATTATGGGCGGACAAATCCCCAAGGTCAGCGAAGCGGTAGACGCCACCAACGAAGATGAGGACCGCTACGCGCGCAAACGCAAAACGCACCTGAAAGATTATTCCGTTGAGGAAGACAAAATACAACGCGCGCGCGAAGAGTTCTTAAAAAAACAACAGGAGCGCAAAAAACTCAAACGCAAAGATGACGACGACGGATACCACCCACCCGTGCACGGGGGCGGCCTTTTTTACCTGCCAACCGAAGAACCGCAAGAGCAACAACTCGCCGCGTCCGAGCCGGAACAAGAAGAGCAAGCGCAACAGCCTGCCGAGCAACCGCAACCGCAAATTAAGTCCAACAAGCGCAAAATCGCGCGGCGCACGCCCAAGAGCACCGGTCCGCGCCCCGCCGAGCAACCCAAAGAGGAGCCCACTTTGCCGCATACCACCTACGAGCCCATTTGGGTGGGCACTTCCGATCCGGAATACCTCAGCCGGTTTATTGCGGAGCAGTTGGGGCCGATGGCGGCGATTGATTACAATAACTATATACAAGCGTCCTACACTCCCGAAAAAGAACCCGAACTGAGCGGATTTTTCATCCCCCAAAATATCTTGCGCGACGCTATCGGGCTGTACGAGCGCGATTTGCGCGAACGGAAACAGCGCGAAGAACAACGCCGCCAGAGTTTGCATGAAGATTATCTCAAATGGAATCACGCGGGGATCAGTAACGCGTATGATTTTGACGTGGATAAATACGGCAACACCCGCTACGAGTGCAGCCGGTCCGTGCAACTCTCCAGCGATATCGCGTGCGAAAAATGCTGCAAAGTGCGCGCCACCGATTTCGGCCCCAACGGCCAACCCGGCGGCTTTAACCCCGAATACTTTACCATGGTCAAGGGGCAACTCGGCGGCGAAGGCGATAATAAAGTGTGCTGGTGCTATTGGGAAGCCAAACGCCCGTCCTCTTGCGATACGAGCGTGAGCACGTCTTCCGACCAAGCATGCACGACGTGTTGCGACGATTTGGCCCGCGGCGACGCGTCCTTGTACCCTAAAGGGTTTGACCCGCATCAGCACGAAATGCGCTACGGCAAAGTGCAACACAATAATTGTCTGTGCTCGTGGGAAACTTTCGCGCAAAAACGCGAGCGCATAGCACGCGAAGAAGAAGAACGCGCGCGCATAGCGCGCCAAGACGAAGAAATCCGCCGCCGAAACGAAGAATGGAACCGGCAGCGCGAGCAGGAAATGCAGTGGGCGCGCGAAGAACGCGAAGAAGAAGAACGCCAACGGCGCATTCAACGCGAGCGCGAAGAACGCGAAGAAGAAGCGCGCCGCCGCCAGCAGGAAGCCGAGTGGGAGCGCGAAGAACAGGAACGCCAGCGCCGCATTGAACAGGAACAGCGCGAGTATGAAGAACGGCGCGAGCGCGAGCGGTTGGAGCAAGAACGCATTGACGAAGAAAATCGCCAACGCCGCGCGTGGGAGCAGGAAGTGGAAAATGCGCGCGGGCGCATGAGCGCCGAAGAATTAGAGGAGTGGATACGGCGCAATATTCCGTGGTAAAAGGCGCATTGTAAGAGAAAGCGCAAAGTTTTTAACAACTATCGCGCTTATAGAGTTTACGCACAAAACGCAAAAGAGAAATTCTTTTGCGTTTTGTTGCTTTTACGGGATACAATTTTAATTTATAAAGTCACCCTAAACTTGATTCAGGGTCTTCCACGCCGGTAGTTACGTAACGTAACGGCAAACGGCGGTGCGTGGAAGATCCCGTATCAAGTACGGGATGACCCTAATAAAAACGGCAATTAAAAAGAATCGTTACCCCGCACCCTGCAAGCCGCACCCCGTTACACAAAAAAATCCCCCGCAACGGGCGGGGGATTGTGAAAAGAAAAACAAGCAATTATTTTTCTTCTTGCGGTTGTTCGTTTTCGGCTTTGGCAAATTCGGGTAATAAAATTTCTACCTTGGCCTGAGCGACTAAGTTTTGCACACTTTGTTGGAGTTGCGCTTTGCTCTTTATCGCTGCTAAATACTTGACGATATCGTTTTTGAGTTGCGCATAAGCCGGTATCGTTTGGGCGCGTTTTTCGTTCACGCGGATAATATAAATGCCGTCGTCTTGCACAATGGGGTCTTTGACTTCGCCCAGCGTCGCGCTAAAGACTTGCTTATCCAACTTTTCGGGGAGCGTGCCCTTGAGTACCAACTGTTCCCCGCCGGTTTGAAGGGCGGCTTTATCGTCGGAATATTTTTGTATGGCATCCACAAACGTGATTTTTTTGGCCTTTAATTCTTTTTCGATATCTTTGGCTTTATTCTTTTTGGCGGTAACGTCTTTTTCGGGCGTCCCTTTGGGGGTGGCTAAAAATATCGCCGACACTTTCGCGCGCTCCGCGCTTACTTTTTGGGCTTGCGCGGCAAAGGGTAAAATGAGCGCTTGGTCTTCTTTGGGGAACGCGGCCCAAGCGGTTTTATCGTTGTTTAAGGCGGCCACTACGCCGTTGTAGAATTTTTGCAAGGTTTCTTCTTGCAATTCAATTTTTTGTTTGGCGGCCATATCGTTTAAGAGCGTTTTGGATAAAAGTTCGCGGCGGATGTTCTTTTCCAATTGTTTTTGGGTGATATTATCCTGTTTCAATTTTTCTTGGAAATTGCGTTCCATCACCGCTTTATCATCAGTGGGCTTGCCGTTTTCGTCTACGGCAAAAAGATGTTTGAGATTTTCCACCTGCTGGGCGATAACTTTATCGTCAACACTTAAATTTTGTTTGACGGCTTCTTGCGCCAACACTTCCTGTGTGATTAACTCTTGCAAGGCCATCGCACCCAAGACGTGTTTGTTTTGGCCTTTTTCCAAGAAGGCGGGGTCCTGCTTAACATAAGGCGCAGCCATGTTTTGCAAGGTGCCTTCATAGGTGCTTTTTAATATTTTGTTGCCGTTGACTAAAGCGGCGGTATCATTTTTCGCACACGCGGTCAGTAAGAGCGCTGAGGCGCATACCCCGCATGCAATCAGTTGTTTTACGTGCATCTTTATCGGTTCTCCTGTTTGGTATTTGATATCTTATATTTTACCATTTTTTATGGATATAAAATACCGGCTATACCAAAAAATATCCCCCGCCGTAAGCGGGGGATAGGACTGCGCGAAAAACGCATTAGGAGCGGTGGTGCTCGTTAGTGTGTTGGCAGTTAATGCAATAGCGCGCGGCCGGTTTGGCCTTGATGCGCTCCTTGGATATCGGGCGGCGGCAATATTCGCAAATGCCGTAAATGCCTTTATCAATTTTGCGCAAAGCGGCTTCTATCTGCTCCACGTTATTGTGTGCATTGCCGGAAAGTTCAAATAAAATTTCTTTATCCACGCTATTATTGGCGTTGTCTATCTCGTCGCCGACTTCGCCCTCGGGCATATCCATATTTTTGGTATTTTTCAAGCGTTGTTGGGCGTCTTCGCGTTCGGCAAGCAATTTTTCTTTAATTTCCTGAATTTCTTTTGCCGTCAGCGTGTCCGATTCTTTTTTAGTGGGTGCCGTACGGGGAAGCGCGATTTTGGTAACGTTTTTGATTTCCGGCTTAACCGGTTTTTTAAGCACAGCCTTTTGGGGCGTTACTTTTTGGATAACTTTTTTCGGGGCTACCTTCTTGGCAACCGGTTTTTGGACGACCGGTTTTTTAACGATTTTTTTAATAGCCTTTTTGGGAGCCGCTTTTTTGAGTGCTACTTTTTTGACGGCCTTTTTCGGGGCAACTTTTTTGACCGGTTTCTTAGCAATAACTTTTTTAATAGCCTTTTTCGGAGAGGCTTTTTTAGTCACTTTTTTAGCAACCTTTTTGGGCGTTACTTTTTTTGTAACTTTTTTCGGGGCTGCCTTTTTGACCGATTTTTTAATGGCTTTTTTCGGAGCCGCTTTTTTAACCGCCTTTTTGACGGCGGCTTTTTTAATCACTTTTTTAACTGCTTTTTTAGGAGTTGCTTTTTTAGTAACTTTTTTAACCGCTTTTTTCGGGGCCGCTTTCTTGACCGGTTTTTTGGCGGTTACTTTTTTCTTGGTTATTTTTTTAGTAGACATACGCAATCCTTTATCTGGTAAATTTTAAGCACGTTTTATTCGTTTATGCTGTGTGTTTAGTTTAGCAAAGTAAAAAGTATTTTGCAACCCTACACGGAAAATATTTTTTTTGCTAGACTATAAGATATGGCAACGTACGGAAAAATTTTAGTACTTTCGTGTTGTGCGCCCTGTTCTTGCGGGGCACTCAAAACGCTGGCGGACGAAGGGGAAAACATAACAGTGTTATTTTACAACCCCAACATTTATCCGCAGGCGGAATATGACAAACGGCGCGACGAACAAAAACGCGTGTGCGCGTCGCTGGGGGTAGCGTTTGCCGAGTTACCCTACGAGCCGCGGGTGTGGGATAAGGCCGTGGCCGGTTTGGAGTGCGAGCCCGAGCGCGGCAAACGGTGTGCGGTGTGTTTTTATATGCGCTTGTTGCGTGCGGCGCAGTACGCGCGCGAACATCAGTTTGATATTTTCGCTTCGGTGCTGGGTGTGTCGCGCTATAAAGATTTGGCGCAAGTCAACACCGCCGCGCGGCAGGTGTGGATAGAAACCGGTATGCCCTATTGGGCGCGTAATTGGCGCAAAGACGGCATAGAAAACTTGCGCCGCGCACTGGCGGAAGAATTTAAGTTGTATCGGCAGGATTATTGCGGGTGCAAATACAGTTTGGCATCCCGCTTGCAGGAAAAACAAAATAAATTAAAATAGGAGCATCACATGAAAAAAATAATATTACTCTTAAGTCTGGTGTGTTTGATGGGAGTGAGCGTGCAAGCGGAAGAAAATATCCTTGCGCAAGCCGAACAAAAAGCGGAAGAAAAAATCAATGACTATTTAACCGAAACGGGTGTTTTCTTTTTGGCGACCGCGTTGGATAAACAGCCGCATTTGCGCCCGCTGGGGATGCATTTTATTATGGACGGCAAATTGTGGTTCGGCGTGGGGGACCAGAAAGAAGTTTACAAGCAACTCAAAAAAAATCCGTTGGTGGAAATCGTGGCGCTTAAAAAAGATAACCACTGGTTGCGTTACTCGGGCAAAGTGGTGTTTGCCATGGACCAAAAATACGCACAAAAGGCACTGGAAATGTCGCCCTACTTAAAGGAAATCTACAATAGCAAAACGGGGCACAAACTGATGATGTTTTACGTGGAAGATGCGACTGCGTTGGATATGTCCATAGACGGCAAATCGCAAGTAATTCTGTAAGTCTGCAACCAATAAAAAACCCGCTTTTTCAAGCGGGTTTTTTTACGGCTAAATTATTTGGCGTTTACCATTTTGGCTCTGGAAACATCGCCTTTTTTGTCTAAGAAATAAAGATATCCTTTTTCTTTTTTGATACCGCATTTCTGCACTTTTTTGGCTTTGCCGCCTTTTTTGCCGCCGCGGGCCATTTGCACGCGGGCAATATCGCCGTCTTTGTCAATGTAGTAGAGGAAGCCTTCTTCGCGTTCCAATCCTACTTTCTGTACTCTTTCTGCCATGTTGAAACTCCTCCTTATAAGGATACTGCTGTGTTATTAATAACTACAAGAAAAGTGTAATAAATAAAACGAGATTTTGCAAGTGTTTTTTTATCTCGGGGCTCCGTAGAGCGCGTTTCCCCTTACGCGTACGACGTTAAAAACGCTACTACCTTTCCTATGGGGGGAAATGGTATAATCAAAGTATAGCGGCGTAAGGAGTTTTTATGTACTTAAAAGCAATAGAAATTGTCGGTTTTAAGTCGTTTGCGGATAAAGCGCGTTTGGATTTTGAGCCGGGTATCACGTGCGTGGTAGGGCCCAACGGATGCGGTAAATCCAACGTTATAGACTCCGTACGTTGGAGTATAGGGGAAATGAGTTGGAAGTCGTTGCGCTCGGCCTCTATGATAGATATTATTTTCAACGGAACCGCCACGCGAGCCCCCTTAAATATGGCGCAGGTGAGCATGATTTTTGATAACGCGTCGCGCCGTCTACCTTTAGATTTTAACGAAATTGTGGTTACCCGCAAAATCTTCCGCTCCGGCGAGAGTGAGTACTTCTTAAATAAAGTGCAGTGCCGCCTGCGCGATATCCGCGATTTGTTTTTGGATACGGGTATCGGCGGTGGCGGTTACGCCATTATTGACCAAGGCGGGGTGGACAGCGTATTGGCGGCTTCTGCCGAAGAGCGCAGGGAGATGTTTGAAGAAGTGGCGGGCGTCTCTAAATACAAGGCTAAACGCGAAGAGTGTATCCGCCGGTTGGAGCGCGTAGATTTGGATTTGGCGCGCTTGGCCGATACGGTGGCATTGATTGCCGAGCAGATTAAGAAATTGGACAGCGAAGCCAAAAAAGCGCGTCTTTACCAAAAATACCGCGAAGAACTTAAAGGGAGCGAAATTGCCATTTCGCTCTGTTCCTTAAAAGAAGCCGACGGGCAAATTTCCCAGCGTAGTGCCGAATTAGCCCCCGTAGCGCAAAAAATAACCGATTTGGAAAACCGCATTTCCGCCCAAGAAGGCTCCGCGGCAGCGTTGGCGCTCAATTTAACGCATAAAGAAAAGGATGCCGCCGAATTTAACGAAAAAATCGCGGCCAGCAAATACCAAGTGGGCCTGTTGGAAGGGGCTATCAAAAATTGTGACAATTTAAGTGCGGAATTAACCGCACAGGTGGCATCTTCGGGGGAAGAAGCCAAACGCGGGCAGACCCGTTTGGCCGAACTTATCCCCGCACTAACCCGCTTAAAAGAGCAATTAGCCGCCGCCGACAAGGAACTGCTCCCCCTGCAAACCGATTTTAACACCAAAACCGCCGCCGCCCAAAAGTTGGAAGAGGATATCCGCGCTGCGGAAACCGATTTACAGCGCGTTTCCCAAGAACTGATGAGCATTGTGCAAAAACAAATGGAAGTGCAAAACCGCATTTCCTTGGAAAAAGCCAACCTGCAACGCGAACGGGAAGATTTAATTGCGGCCGAACAGGCGCGCGAAGCGCAGACAAAGCGCGTAACGGAGTTGGAGCAGAATTTACAGCAAGTTACCTTGCGCGTAACGAGTGCGCGCGAGCAAGAGGAAGCGTCGCAACGGGCGGTAAATACCGCCGAAGAAAATTGGCGCACCTTGCAACAGGAGCGCGCCGCACTGGGGGAAAAATTATCCGCGGTTAAATCCGTCCGCGCCGCCTTGGGTGCCAAACTGGAGATGATTCAAACGCAAGGCAAAAACGACCCCTATTGGGTGGGCGTTCAGGCGGTACAAAAAGCCGGCATTAAAGGCATTACGGGCACGCTGCGCAAGGCGATAAAATATCCCGCTGCACTCAAAGTGGCGGCGGAAGAAGCGTTCGGTAAATATTTGGACGCACTGCTGTGCGAAACGTCCGACGATTTGGAACAGGCGTTAGCGGTGCTCGGTGCACATAAAAACGCGCGCGCTAAATTTATTGTGCTTTCGCAAGTGCCCGCCGCGCGCAAAAAAGCAACCGGCACGTTGGCCGAAAAAATCACTTACCCCGCGCGGTTAAACGATTTAATTGATTTTATTATCGGCGAATACGATTATCAAAACGGCACGCTTAAAGGTTCGTTTTTTGTAGGCGGCGGAGACGAAAAAATCCGCACGCCCGAATCATACTGGGGGGACGAAGAAGACGTCAAGGAAGAAATCGCTGCCCAAACGCGCGAAGAAGAAAAAATTTCCAAACAGATGATTGACGGCTACGAAGCGCTAACCAAAGCCGAAGCCGAACTTAAAACCTTGCGCGCCAAAACGCAGGAAACGGCCCTTGCTTTAAGTGCGGTTAAAAACGAACACGCCAACCAAGAGCGCGAACTGGAAAATTTACGCAAGGAAGTCGCCCGTGCCGAGGAGCGCAAAGCGCAAATTATGCAACGTGTGTCCGCACGCGAAACGCAAATTAAAACTTTTGAAAACGACTCGGAAACGTTAAAAACGCGCCACAGCGCATGCACCGCGCGCGACGGCGAACTTAAAAACCGCCACCGCGATTTGCGCGCCCAAGCCGACGGCTTAAAAACCGAAATCGGCCGCTTAAACGCGTCGTTATACGAAGTAAAAATCAAGAAAAATAATGTAGAGTTGGACCTTAAATCCACCGAGTACGAATTTAACACCTTAAGTGAAAACGAAGGCAAACGCAACGCGCAAATTTCTTCGGCCAATTTACGCTTAAAAAGTTTGGCGGACGAAAAACTCGCCACGCAGGCTAAACTATCGGCCGAGCGCGACAATCTGGCGAAGTTGGAACTGACCGAACACCAAATGCGCGCTGATTTGGAAGCCTTAAAGAAAGATTACAGCGAAAAGACTTCCGCCCTAAACGCGTGCAAAAAGGAAATGGCGGACCTTTCCCTGCAGCAAAATAATTTGGAAAACGCCCTTGCCAACGCACGCCGCCAACGCACCGCGGTCATAAACAATTTGTTTGAATCGTGGAACATCACGCCCGAAGAAGCTCAACTGCACTACGGGGATAAAGAAGTGGATTACGAACGCGTGAAAATGATGCGCAAGCGTATTGAAAATATGGGGGCCGTCAATATGACCGCGCCCGAAGAATACGACGCGCTGACCGAGCGCAATAACTTCTTAAAAACGCAAACGGCCGATTTGGAAGAAGCCAAAAAGGACCTGAAATCCGCCATCAACAAAATCAACCAGACCACGCGCGAAAGTTTCAAATATACCTTTGAACAGGTGCGTATGCACTTCAAACGCATTTTCGGGTTGCTTTTCCGCGGCGGCGAGTGCGACTTGGTGCTGACAAACCCCGATAATCTGCTGGAAACGGGGATAGATATTTACGCCCAGCCTTTCGGTAAAAAATTGCACATTGCTTCTATGTCCGGCGGCGAAAAGACCATGACGGCACTGGCCCTGCTTTTTGCGTTCTTCTCGCACCACCCGTCGCCGTTCTGTATGCTCGACGAAGCCGAAGCCGCTTTGGACGAAGCCAATGTGGAGCGCGTAGTTAACCTGATTAAAGAATTTTCCAAAACCACGCAGTTTATCGTGGTAACGCACAATAAACGCACCATGGAAGCGGCCCAAATGCTCTACGGCATTACGATGGAAGAGAGCGGGGTGTCTAAAGTGATGTCGGTCAATTTGGCCGAGCGCAATAATGCGGAAACCGAGAAGAAAAGAGCCGAAATAGAGGCACTTGCCGACGCGTAAAGTTTTGTAACGGCTTTCGCGCTTGTTTTTTAACGACGTGGCGCGCTTGAACAATTTACGCACAAAACGCAAAAGAGAAATTCTTTTGCGTTTTGTTGCTTTTCTGCGATACAATTTTCCAAAACCTGCCGTCTTGCGCGTCCCTGCCCCTTGACGTACCATTAAGGTACGCCTATGCGGGGCACTAGCCCGTGCAATACGGAGCGGTTTTGAAAAATCATCTTACCTAACACCATGTCGCGCTTGCTTTCCTCTGTTACCCCGCACCCTGCGGGCCGCACTTTTTCTGTGCAGGGTATAAAAATTAAAACCCCACGCTTTCGTGTAGGGTTTTCAAATTTTGGATCTGACCGGACCCGATTTGCGACACTGGCCATTTGGCGTTGCCTAGCGCCTGCCGGCCAAAATAAAACCCCGCTTTGCGCGGGGCTTAAATTTTGGACCTGACAAGGACCCGACTTGCGACACTGGCCATTTGGCGTTGCCTAGCGCCTGCCGGTCAAAATAAAACCCCGCTTTGCGCGGGGCTTAAATTTTGGACCTGACAAGGACCCGACTTGCGACACTGGCCATTTGGCGTTGCCTAGCGCCTGTCGGCCAAAATAAAACCCCGCTTTGCGCGGGGCTTAAATTTTGGACCTGACAAGGATCGAACTTGCGACCTCCTGCATGCCATGCAGGCGCTCTCCCAGCTGAGCTACAGGCCCGTTACATAAATAGTATATCAGTTTTTGCGCCTAAACGCAACTTATTTTTTACTGCTTCTGTTTCGGCCAAACGACTTGCGTTTTTTTGTTGTCCGTGGCATAGGCGGTTATTTTATAGGAATTACCCTTAACGCCGATATAAAAACCTTTCGGTTGTAAATAGTACTGCAAATCGCGCTGGAATTGTACGGGGTCGCCCGATAAGAGCGCCAAACGCAGTAAATCGTTGGTATAATAGCCGTAGTTTCTGTAATGCCCTTCTTCCAAAACGGCCACATTTTGGAGCATTTTTTCGGCTTGGTTGACTTTGTATTTTTGCATCCACGATTTTCCGCCGAAATATTGGAAATAGAAAATGGCTAAAAACGCGGCTAAAATCACCCCGCCCGCCACGCGCACGAGCAGTTTTTCCGTTGCGGAGCGTTGGCGCACTTCCACCACCGCGCTGCCGCTGATAAAATCGTGCAACGCGCGGTTTTTATTATCTATAAATGCCCATAAAAATCCGCAGAAGAACAACAATGCACTGATGTAATAACCTATGGCGCGCAAAAAAGCGCGGTACCACGGCAAGGGGCCGCTCAAGTCGCTTCGCATAACGCCGATACCTACCAGCGCCTTACCCAATGTGGTGCGGTCCCCGCAGGAAAAAATCGTTTCGTAGAGAACAAATACCGCGTTAAGCAGTATAAACGCAAAAAGAACATAAGCCGCGTCGTAGCGTTTACCGATTAACCCCAACAACGCCCACAAAATAAACTGCAGTATGATAAATATCAGGCCATAGTCAATCAGAATGGCCGCAAAGCGTTCAGGTACCGAAGCGTAAGGAACCGGCGGTGTATCGGTCACTTTTTGAGCGTCGGGGTTGAAAGAAGGTTGGGTCATAAGTTATTCTCCGTTACTTTTTATTATAAAAAAGATAACCCTAAAAAACAACTGCCCTTATTTTTCCCATTGATAACACGCCCGCAAAATTATTAAAATTATCTTAATATGACTATTACAAATTTTCCGCAAATAGATAAGAAACAACAAAAACGCTGGGAAGAAGCACACCTTTTTGCCAGCCCCAAAATGCCGTCCGCCAAAAAGTTTTATTGTTTGGATATGTTCCCGTATCCTTCGGGGGCGGGGTTGCACGTCGGCCATCCGGAAGGATATACCGCGTCGGACATTTTAATCCGCTATAAACGGATGAACGGCTATGATGTGCTCCACCCCATGGGGTGGGACGCATTTGGGTTGCCTGCGGAAAATTACGCTATCGCTACGGGTGTGCACCCGCGTATTACTACGCAAAAAAATATAGATAACTTCCGCCGCCAAATTAAATCTATCGGGCTTGCCTACGATTGGGACCGCGAAATTGACACCACCGACCCGAACTATTATAAATGGACGCAGTGGATTTTTCTGCAACTTTTCAAAAAGGGGCTCGCGTACGAAAGTAAAATCCCGATAAACTGGTGCCCTTCGTGTAAAACGGGCCTTGCCAACGAAGAAGTTTTCAACGGCAAGTGCGAACGCTGCGGCCACGAAATTGAACGCAAAGCCTTGCGCCAGTGGATTCTTAAAATTACCGATTACGCGGAGCAATTATTGGAAGGATTAGACGAGTTGGACTGGCCGGAAAGTACGCTCGCCATGCAACGCAACTGGATCGGCAAATCGCAAGGGGCCAACGTGATTTTCAAATTAGACGGGCACGACGATACCCTAATGGTATTTACCACCCGCCCCGACACGCTTTTCGGCGCGACCTATATGGTGGTATCGCCCGAACATCCCATTTTGGAAAAAATCGTTACCCCCGCGCAAAAAGAAGCGGTGAGCGCGTATCAACGCGAAGCCGCCAAAAAGAGCGATTTGGAACGCGGGGAACTTAACAAAGAAAAAACCGGCGTATTTACGGGCGCGTACGCGATAAACCCCGTCAACGGCAAAAAAATTCCGGTATGGACGTCGGACTATGTGCTGATGGGCTACGGCACGGGGGCCATTATGGCCGTTCCCGCACATGACGAGCGCGATTATGCGTTTGCTAAAAAATTCGGTTTGGGTATTATTGAAGTCATTAAAAGCGAGCAAGGCGTGGCCCAAGAAGCCTTCACCGGCGATGGGGAACTGGTCAACAGCGGTTTTTTGAACGGCTTGCACGTCAAAGAATCCAAAGCCAAAATGATTGCGTGGCTTGAAGAACACCACTGCGGCAACGCCAAAACGACCTATAAACTGCGCGATTGGGTGTTTGCCCGCCAACGCTATTGGGGCGAACCGATACCGGTGGTACATTGTGAAAAATGCGGTGTCGTACCGCTGCCCGAGAGCGAACTGCCTTTGCGTTTGCCGGAAGTGGAAAAATTTGAGCCCTCGGGAACAGGCGAATCGCCGCTTGCGGCGGTAAGCGAGTGGGTAAAAACCACGTGCCCGCATTGCGGTGCTCCGGCCAAACGCGAAACCAACACCATGCCCCAATGGGCAGGCTCGTGCTGGTATTACTTGCGCTATGCCGACGCGCATAACGATAAAGCGCTTATTGACCCCGCTATTGAAAAAGCGTGGGGACCGGTAGATTGTTATATCGGCGGGGCGGAACATGCCGTATTGCACTTGTTGTATGCGCGTTTTTGGCACCGCGTACTCTACGATTTAGGGGTAGTGAGCCACAAAGAGCCTTTTAAGAAATTACGCCACCAAGGGATGATTTTGGCGTTTTCTTACCGCGATAAAATGGGCAACTATCACACCTACGAAGAAATTGATTTCAAGGATGGCAAAGCCTACTTGCGCGCAACGGGCGAAGAACTCGCCCCGCAAGTGGAAAAAATGTCTAAATCTAAGAAAAACGTCATCAACCCCGATGACATTTTGAACGAATACGGCGCGGACGCACTGCGTATGTATGAAATGTTTATGGGTCCGTTTGACGCAAGCAAGCCTTGGGATATGAAAGGCATTGAAGGCATTAACCGCTTCTTAAAACGGGTGGGGGCGTGGAGTGAAACCGTAAAATTCACCGATACCGCCGACCCGCGCAAGAGCGTTATTTTGCTTAACCAAACCATCGCCAAGGTGAGCGACGATATTGAAAACTTGCGTTTCAATACCGCCATTTCCGCGCTCATGGTATTGTTTAACGATTTGTCCAAATTGCCCGTGGTAACCCAGAGCGCATTTGATGCGTTTATCAAACTTTTGCACCCGTTTGCGCCGCATTTGACCGAAGAAATTTGGCAAAATCACGGGCATACGGATTTTGTATTGCAACAAGCATGGCCGCAAGCCGATAAGTCCCTTATGCAAGATGATACGCTTGAAATCGGCGTACAGGTTAACGGCAAAGTGCGCGACCGCGTAGCCGTGCCGCAAAACGCCCCGAAAGAAGACATTGAACAAATCGCGCTGGCTAGCGAAAAAGTACAACGCTTTTTGCAGGGGTTGGAAATCAAAAAAACAATCGTTGTCCCCGGTCGTATGGTCAGCATAGTGGCCGCGCCTAAAAAATAAGGAGTGATTATGAAAAAAATATGGTTGGGTTTAAGCGGTATACTTTTGCTTTGGGGTTGTGCGGGCGAAGGGGTAACCTATACCCCGCAAGCGCAAATTATGCCCCAACATATTAAAAAAATTGCGATACGCTCCATTTTGAACCGCACCGAAGTATTTGCGCTGGAAGATAAATTCTATAACGAACTTTACGATTCGTTCTTGCGTAACGGCACCTATCAAATCGTTACGGAAAATAACGGCGCGGAAGGGGTGGTGGTCACGACGATTTCGCGCTACTTAAACGTTCCTATCCAATACGACAGCCAGTTAATTCCCACCGTGTACCGCATGGATATTTGGTTAGACGTGGTTTTTATGGATAAAACGACCGATACCCCCGTCTGGCGCGAACCGGCGTTACTCGGTACGCAGATTTATGCGGCGTCCACGCTCCCCGGCGGGATGACCGAAGTCCAAGCGCGGGATGTTATTTTTGAAAAATTATCCAAAGATATTGTCAAACGCACGGTGGACGGGTTCGGCTCGGTGCGCAGCGAAAACAAAAAGAAAGTCATGAATAACCCCGAATATACCACCATTACGGAATAATATGCCCAAAACCACCACGGATAAATTAACCGCCCAACTGGCTAAAGGTAAACTTTGCCCCGTCTATTTGCTGACGGGGGAAGATATTTACCGCAAAAGTTTGATTGTTGAGCAAATCCGCAAAGTTGTCAACCCCGACGAATTTAACTATTTCCAAGAATACAGCGAAAAAGCGGATATCGGCGAAGTGCTTGCGCTGGTCAATACGCCGCCGGTATTTAGCGATAAACGATTAGTGGTGCTTTTGGGAATTGAAAAATTGCGTAAAGAACCTAAAGAAGCCCTGTTGAATTACTTGCAAAACCCGCTGGATACCACGATATTGGTACTTACTCATAACGACAGCAAAAAGATGAAAACGGAAAAAACGTTGGCGCAATATGGCGCAGACGCGGGGATGTTGTGTAATTTTGACGAACTTAAAAATGATGACCTTTCCTCATGGGTGCGTGCGCAAGCCGCCGAGAAGAAAATAGACCTTTCTTTTGATGCGGTAGATATGTTGTGCAATTTAGTCGGCAGTGATTTGGGCGCGCTGGAAAACGAATTGGAAAAATTAGCGCTCTATGTGTTGGATCGCGCCGATAAAACGATTTCGCAAACAGACGTACTTGATTGCGTGGGGTTTAGTAAAGAGCAAAACCCGTTTGAACTGGCTAACGCCATTACCTCGTGCCAAAAAGACCGAGCCCTTCAACTGGTGGATAAACTTTTGGAAGACGGCGAGGATCCGATAGCAGTGCTTGCCAAAATGACGTATCCTATTGAAAAAATGGCCCGCATTAAACGCTTGGTACAAGGCGGTATGAGCGCGGGAGATGTGGCTAAAGCGGCGGGGCTCATGTTTTGGGAAAGCCGTTTGGTCTCGGGTGCTTACAAATTTCCGTCGGTTAAAACATTTGAGCAAACCTTAAACCGCATTATTGATGCGGACGCATCCTTTAAGAGTTCTTCAGCTTCGGATCCTAGACTCGTGCTGAAGGGTATTTTATTTACCTTATTTCGTTAACACTTAAAATTTTTCGGTCCATTCGCTTGTGCGGTATTGTGTAGTCGCTAGTGTTTTGGCTTGTTCTAATAGGGAATTTTCTGCTCTGCGGGCAAAGAGTGTCTGTCCGGTAAAATAGCGCACCGCTTCTATAAGGGCTTGCTTACAAGATACACTTGTGCGCGCATTAGGCAGTTGTAAGGACCCCTGATAGAGAATCGTTTGCCCAAAACGCCGTATGGCCCCGCCTAATACTTTGTGCCCGCTATCGTTTAATAAATCATTTTGCACGGGATTAGTAAAACACGCATTGGCCCTGCCTTGCGTGCTCGGCGCGTACGCGCTTGCGGGGGTTCTATCCGCCACTAATTGCACGCGGCTGCCCAGCGTATGGGCTATAATGGTGTGCAGTTCTTCGTAAATGGCGCTCGGTTTTTGGGAGGATTGAAAAACGAGCGAAAAGGTTAAATCGCCGGTGTGAAACACCACTCCGCCCCCTGTCGGGCGGCGGCAAAAGTCGCCGCTAAACGCGCAAGACGCCAGCGTGCGGCGCACTTGGCCGATAAATTGGGCGTAGCCGAACGTAACGGCGGGGGAAGCGGTCCAATTATAAAAGCGCAGGGTAACTTCATTCGGGCGCAGGCGGACGATAGTTTCGTCTAAAGCCATGTGCTCGTAAACGTCTAAAGGGGGGGTTTGTAAAAGTAAATTAATCATATAAAAATTTAGGCCCCCAAAAGGGAGCCTAAATGGTTTCCGGACTAGGACTCGAACCTAGAATGACTGGACCAAAACCAGTAGTGATACCATTTCACCATCCGGAATTAAATTTTACACAGCCCAAAGTAAGTCTGAGCAAGATAAAATGCCGTGCAAATCTATTATACTACAGCGGTGGCCGATACACCCGTTGTCGGTGGGGGAACGGACACACTGCCGGTCAGGGCATCTTGGTATGCTTTCATAATGTTAGATTCTAAATAACTTCTAAAATCTTGATGGACGGGATGAACCATATCTTTATACGTTCCATCCGGCATCTTACGTGAAGGCATACATAAAAATAACCCTTTATCGCCTTGTACGATTTTCATATTGCGCACCACGAAACAATTATCAAAGGTTACGCTTGCAAACGCTTTAAGGCGATCTTCATTCATCAGATGTATTCTGATTTCCGTTATTTGCATGCTTACTCTCCAGGAATTTTGTAACGTATATATCACGTTCAGGACGGCTCAACGCCGCTACAAGATCCTGCACTTGATGCTCATTTTCAACTAATGCAAATAATGTTGACCCGGAACCGGACATACGATACACTTCCGTACCCGTATTCGCTAAATCGGTTAACACTTCGCGGATAGCACACTCAAACGGAACTACACTTTCCTCTAATCTGTTAAAGAGCAACTGCTTATACAAGGGTAAAGGAGCCCCTTGTTCCAAATTTAATATTATTTTATTTAATTGTGAAAGGCGTGTCAAGACTTCTTCTCGGTTAGGTAATTTAAGCCGCGCAAAAACACCCTTGGTGGGCACCGGCAAATGCGGGTAAATCAGCACGATAAAAGGCAGTTTCCCGCGGTAAGGGATGGGCGTTAGCTTTTCGCCGATTCCTTCCCCTTTCAAAAAAGTATCTTCGTACATAAACAGCGGCACGTCGGCGCCGAGTTTGGCTGCCACCGCCAGAAGTTCGTTTTTATCTTTGCCGAAAATTTCACACAGCGCCAGCAGTACGCCTGCCGCGTCGGAAGAACCGCCCCCGAGTCCGGCCCCGGTGGGGGTGTGTTTATCCAGCGCAAGGGCAATATGCGCGTGCATATTAAAATAATCTAAAAACGCTTGCGCGGCGCGCCAAACTAAATTAGTTTGATCAGCTTGCAAAAACTTACCGACAGGACCCGTAAGCGCAAGGGTGATGCGGGTATCGGGGGCCGAGCAGGCATCTACCGATAAGGTATCGCCCAAGTTGATTTTGGCAAACAGCGTGGCGAGTTCGTGGTATCCGCTAGGGAGTTTACCCGTAACTTCCAAAAATAAATTGATTTTTGCCGGACAAAAACGCGTTACTTTCATAATTTTTTGGCGGGCGTTTCGGTATTGTGCACAATTTTACCCCAATGGTATTCTTCCTGCACGATGAGCGAGCCGTCTTTAGAGAACGTCTTGCGTTCCCCGTGCAACACGCCGTCGGCATAGAGTTCTTCTAAAAATTTTTCGCCATTGGGCCAATAACCGATCCGCTCTCCGTCGGGTTTACCATTGGCGTAGTTTTCCACAAACCAAAGTTCGCCGTCGGGATAGAAGATTTTACGCTCCCCGTGCAGTACCCCGTTAATAAAATTTTCCTGTGATTCTTTTTTCCCGTTGGGGTAGTAATAGCAACGTTCCCCATGGCGTAAGCCGCGGATAAAATGGGCTGTTTCGCGGATGAGGTCGGTATCCATTTCTTTGACGATAAAAGCGCCTTGCAGCAAATTGTCTTGATAATTGCACGAGGCGCAAAATATCTTTCCTTCGCGGGTGTAATAATATTCCGCTGGGCCGTGCAGCAGGCCCTGTTTATAATTTTCGCGCGAGCGGATTTTCCCGCGTTCGTCGTAATGCACAAATAAGCCGTGCAATTTATTGGCTTGGTAGTGCGCCTCGCTGACGAGTTGGCGTTTGTCGTTAAATTCTTTTACTTCCCCGTCGGGGATGGTGCCGAGCAGTTCTAACACCCCGTCTTTGGAAAGATTTTGTTCGGCCACCTGTTGGCCGTTAATGTAGAAAGAGCGCGTGCCTTGGTTCGTTTTAACAATCGTGCCGGCATAGAGCGGAACCCGTTTTTCTTCTTCCTTCTTCTTGGGTAGATGTTCTTCGGCCACCCGTACAAGTTTGCCGTTGAGGTATTCTTCGCTAAATGTAATGGTGTTATCGGCTAAATTGATAATTTGCACTTTCCCGTTAAGTTTTCCTTTTTGAAAATGTTTTACCGCAGCGGTAGAAGCGGAATATTCGGTAAATTCCCCTTCGGGCAACGTGCCGGTGGCGTGCACCACGTTGCCGTCTTTATCTAAAAATTCTTTGGCCAGTTCGCTCACGCGGTAATACGTGCGGTCTGCCGGCGTTACGATACATAATAATTTTTCACTCATAATTAACCCGTAGCCTTATTTTACAATATTGCGCAAATTTTTAATAGAAAAGTTCTCTTAATCATAGGATAATTTAGTATTATATTAGTAACTATGAAAAAAATAATTCCTTCTTGGATAAAAACGTATTTTATTTTCTTTGCGGCAAATTGGCTGCTTTTTACGCTCATGCGCGTGATTTATTTGGGGGTATTTTATCCGGCATTAGGTGATAGTTCCCGTTATGAACTGCTTAAAACATTTTATTTGGGGGCCAAGTTTGATGCCCGCTTGGCGGGGGCGGTATGTATCCCCTTGGGGCTTTATTTAACCCTGTGGGCGTTTTGGCGCGGGGCGCGTCATGCGCGGCGGTGGGTAAGCGCGTTTTACGGCGTGCTGGAAAGTTTGGTCCTTTTTATTTACTTTTTGGATTTTGCCAACTACGCGTATATTTCTACCCGCATCAATTATGCCATTATGAAATATGCGGAAAATCCGCTGATTTCCTTACAAATGGCGTGGGAAACCTACCCCGTGGGGTGGGGGATTTTCGCGCTTATCGTGTGGGCGTGCTTGACGGGATTTTTGCTTAATAAACTGCTCAAGCGCACCTTTGAAAAAACCGATATTTACAATTGGAAAGGCAATTTAGTGTGGTTCTTTATCGGCTTGTTAACTACCGGCGGGCTGATGTTCGGGCAAATCAGCCAGTATCCGTTGCGCTGGAGTAATGCGTACCACTCCACCAACAATTTTATCTGCAATTTAACCTTAAACCCGATTTTGAATATTTACGACACCGCCCGCTTTGTAAAGGCGGATAGTTACAATGAAGAAAAAACCCGTGCGGCCTACGACGCGGTAGCCGCTTATTTGGGCGTGCAACAACCGGATAAAGACGCACTTAATTTTGAGCGCACCATTGCGGATAAACCCAAAAAAGAGCAACACGATTACAACGTGGTGGTTATTTTTATGGAGTCTTTGGCGTGGAATAAAACTTCGTTTACCAATGAAGATTTGAACCCGACGCCGTTTGTCAAAAAATTAGCCGAAAAATCTATTTTGTTTACGCATTTTTTTGCACCTACTTCGGCGACCGCGCGTGCTGTATTTGCCACCGTTACGGGCATACCGGACGTGACTTCCTTTAAGACAAGTTCGCGTAACCCGCTTATTGTGGACCAACAGGTCGTGGCCAACGAACTTAAAGGTTACGAAAAATATTACTTTTTGGGCGGCAGTGCCAACTGGGGCAATATCCGCGGGGTACTGGCGCATAACATTGACGGGATACACATGTACGAAGAAGGGTCCTTCCAAAACGAACACCGCAACGACGTGTGGGGTATTTCGGATTTGGATTTGTTCCGCGAAGCTAACCGCGTATTTAACGAAGAACAAGCGAGCGAGCAGAAGCCGTTTTTCGCCATTATCCAAACTTCCGGTTATCACCGCCCGTACACCATACCCAAAGATAATGCGGGCTTTGTACCGGAAGATATTGGCGAAGATTTAGCGCACAAACGCAGTTTTGTGAGCGTGGCGGAGTATAATTCGTTGCGGTTTTCGGACCATGCGTTGCACGAATTTTTTAAGTTGGCCGAAGCGTCCGATTATTACAAAAACACCATTTTCTTAATTTTCGGCGACCACGGCTTATCTGCACCGCAATCGGAAAATTTACCGCGCGGATACACCGAACTTAACCTCATCAATCACCAAATCCCGCTTATTATTGCGGGCGGTCCGATTACCAAGCCGCAAGTGATTAGCAAAACCACCAGCCAAGTGGATTTACTGCCTATGATTATGGGTATTTTAGGGCGCGGCTACACCACGCGCGCTATCGGGCGCGACGTGCTTAGCAGCGATAAGCCCGAACAGGGGGCTTTGCTCTACGGATGGGCTGTCAGCCCGCACAGCGTGGGTTTTGTGCAGGGGGATTATTATTACCATAGCCAAGGGGATAAAGACGGCTTATATAAGTACGCCGATGAAAACTACGGGCAAGATTTGCGCGATAAAGAACCGCAACGATTTGCAAAAATGAAGGAACTGGCGCACGGGTTGTATGAAACGTCGCGCTACCAGATGTACCATAACCAAAAAGAAAAATAGGAGAGAGTATGTCAGTAGTTGTTATTGTTCTTGTTGTTCTGGTGTGTGTGGGGTACCCGATATTGGCCTACAACGGCTTAATTAGCACGCGTAACCGTGTTAAAGAAGCGTGGAGCGATATTGAAACGCAGTTAAAACGCCGCTATGATTTAATCCCTAACCTGATTGCCAGCGTGAAAGGGTATATGCAGCACGAAAGTTCCACCTTGGAAAAAATCGTTGCTACCCGCAGTGCGGTGCTTAATCAAGGAGTTGCCAACGTGAAAGAAGCCGCCGCGGCGGAAAACCAACTCTCCGGTGCGCTCAAAAGCATTTTTGCGTTGTCCGAATCGTATCCGGAATTAAAAGCAAACCAAAACTTTTTGGAACTTCAACGCGATTTGCGCGACACCGAGGATAAAATTCAGGCCGCCCGCCGTTTCTACAACGGCAACGTCATGGACTATAACACGCAAATCCAGCAATTTCCCAAAGTGATTATTGCCGGTATGTTCCACTTTGAAAAGGAAACCTTTTTTGAGTTGGACGAAGCCGAAAAGAAAGCCGCGTCAAAACCGGTAGAAGTTAAATTTTAATGGCGACTACTTACCAGCATATTGCTTCCAATACGCGTAAAACATGGGGGTTAGTGTTACTTTTCCCCCTTGTGTTTACGTTGATGACCACGCTGCTTATCGGCGGGGTGTTGTTCCTAATGGGAACGAGCGATCCGGATATTATGGGTCATTGTACCATGAACGGGCATCCTTGCCCGCCCGAGATGAGTGGCCTTATATTTGCGGGGTTCTTTTCCGCCATTATTGCCGCGGGGTGTTGGGTGTTGGCTTCTGTGTGGATGGCAATTTCTTATTTCTTTGGGGATAAGTGGTTGCTCAGCGGGGCTGGTGCAGTGCCGATATCGGAGCAAAATTTCCCAGAGATTTACCGCTTAGTGGAAAATTTGTGCCTTTCGCGCGGTTTGCCTGTCCCGCGGATTTTCCTGATGCAAGACGATTCCCTAAACGCGTTTGCTACAGGCAGAGACCCCCAGCATGCTTCTATTGTATTGACTACGGGTATTGTAGCCAAATTAGACCGTGCGGAATTGGAAGGGGTTATTGCGCATGAACTTTCCCACGTGGAAAACCGCGATATCCGGCTGATGCTTATTTGTGTGGCGGGGATTGCGTTTTTTGCGTTTGTGGGGGAAGTGTTGGTCCGTTCGGGTTCGCGTTCCAAAAAGAACGGCGCGCTGGTGTTGGTGGTGGGGCTGGTGTTTTTACTTTACGGGTACATCTTTGCACCGCTTATCCGCTTGGCCTTGTCGCGACGGCGCGAATATCAGGCGGACGCCAGTGCCGCTTTGATGACGCGCAACCCCGCCGCGCTGGCATCGGCCTTGCGCAAAATATCGGGCGATTGCCGCGTGGAAGCCTTGGATAAGCACGCCAGTATGGCGGCCATGTGTATTGCCAATCCGCTCAAATCATCCGCGTGGCTCTCCAATTTAATGGCCACGCACCCGCCGATAGAAAAACGTATCGCCGCGCTAGAAGAAATGGACCGCGGTTTTTAACCATCAAAAAATTCCCCGCCGAGAACGGGGAATTTTTCTGCAAAACCGAAAATATAAAAAACGAAATGCCGAGGGACAGGATCGAACTGTCGACACCTGGTTTTTCAGACCAGTGCTCTACCACTGAGCTACCTCGGCATTACCCTTTTATAATACCAAATTTTAGATGATTCTGCAAATTTTTTACGCGCCGCAGTGTGAAAAATCGGTATTTGCGAGTAACAAAGTAACCGCTTTTTCCAAGTAAATTTTGTCGGTATCGTCAAAACGCGCCAAAACGGGGGAATCTATATCCAGTACGCCCAAAACCTGCCCGTTTAGTACCATAGGCACTACGATTTCGCTTTGAGAGGCCGCGTCGCACGCAATATGCCCCGCAAACTTATGCACATCGGGGACCACTTGCGTTTGGGCGGTTTGGGCGGCAGTCCCGCAGACCCCCCTGCCCAGCGCAATACGCACACAGGCCGGTTTACCCTGAAAAGGCCCGAGTACCAATTCTTTGGCGTGCAAAATATAAAAGCCGGCCCAATTGAGTTGCGGTAAATGTTGAAAAAGCACCGCTGCCGTATTGGCCATATTAGCTATGAGGTCTGTTTCATCGGTTAAAAGGCCGCGCAGTTGCGTAAGTAAATTTTCGTAAATTTTGTGTTTCTCCATAGAAAGTATTGTAGCAAAAATAAACAGGGCAAAAGGTCCTATTTTTTGTCTGGGCCCTTTTTCAACGGGAAATGGGCCTTTTTTTAGGTGGAAATTCGCCGATAAAAGGATATAATGTAAATAAGGAGTTTTATCTATGAAAACATTTTATACCTTTATCAGCCGTGTTTTATTGGTGGTTTTTACGTCCAACTGCTTAATGCCGACGTGGTCGTGGGCGCAACTTTTAGACAGAAACAATGAAGATACTTCCGCCCAACGAAATGTAAATTGGGATTGGCGAAACGCGGGCACTTTCGGAAATAGCGGCGGGCAAGACGGGGCTACCGGCCAAAATCACTACTTATATCAACGGGTGGCCGAGTCTATGGGCGGTACGCAAAATAATAAGGAAGATGCCTGCCGTAAAAATGTTGCCGCCTTTTATCAAGCCTATCTGGAAGCTTTCCAAGTCAAAGATATGGTAGATGCGTTGAATAATTTGTACCTTACCGCTAATGATTGTAAAGAATTTATTCAAAAAAATCCGGAGCAGTTTCCCGCCACTATCGCAGTCACGCAAACATCTGCGAGTTTTGAAGATTATTTTAAGCCGAACGAGCATGTATTGCAGGACGTAGCGGAATTTGCGGACCGGTTAGTCGCCCGCAAGCATAACGTCAGTTCCGATAAGCGTAAAAAAGCAAAATCTTCGGCGCAGGTTGAGCAGGACATGGCTGACACCATGGAAAATTCTTTTGGTGCGCAAGTGCTTGCCCAAACGTTTTCGTTTATCGGGGAAAGTTACGACCAAGTGCCCTATGATGCGGAACTGGTGCGTCTGTTGAAACAGATGCAGTTGCGTTTACTGCACCAATTGGGAGGGTATGTATCGCAAGCGAAAAACGGAGCCCCTGTTATCGCTTTAAGCCAACCGGCGGGTTATTCCCAATTTCCGAAAACGTATGCTGAAATTTCTTTGCGCGGGTGGGCGCGTTTAGCCTTGCTTCGTATTCATAAAGTTTATAAAAAAATGAATCTCAATGACCCGTTGGGCGATACGTATATCAGCACGCAAATGTATCGTTTTAAGCAGGAATTGGCACAAGTGCAAGAAAAACCGACGGAGTTATCGGTCGCCGGCCTGTTTGCGTTCCTTTTTGCCTTAGAGCAAGGGCAGGATATAAAAAAGGTTGTGCAAGAGTTGGAACCGACTTCCAAACGCAATAAATTTTTGAGTAACCGCAATGATGCTATTGCGGTGGTTTTGGCTCAAATGCAACAAGTGATTTTGGCGGATCCGCAAGATCCGCAGAGCAAACGCCTGTTTAACGATTTGGTAACTATGGCTACCGACCCCAAATTCGCTTTATCTACTCAAGTATTGGCGTTGCAAAATCTGGCGGAACTTAAAAAGGCAAGCGACGGCAGTTTGAATTTTGGTGCGGTTGCCGGTAAATTGGCGTGTCATGCGGGGGATCTGTATGCTCCGTTAGTGGCCAAAAATTATGATTCTTATGGCCTAGATGTGGGGCAGATGGTGGGGTTGAGCGAACTATTGAAAAATTTTTATGAAACGTTCAACGGCCCCAAACGTTTCTTGGATTGGGAAAAAGGCGAAATAAAAGGGGTGCTCGGTGTAGATTATTATAACGGCCATCCTATCGTGCGGACCGACCCCGCTGTGTTTGAAGTGGAATCGGTGCAGGATACTTTTGCCTCGTTTGAAGTGGAACATTTAGCTAAACAAACGGCATGGAAAGCAAAAAAGTGCGATAATACGGAATTTACCATGTACGCCAGAGAACACCGCAACTGGTTTAAGGAAAGTGCGGACACAAATAAGGAATTTATCAAATTTATTGCCGAAATGATTGCATTTGACGGATTATTCCGCTTGCTTACGCCGGTGGTACGTACCATGTGGGGGGTGGTGGTATCTACGCCGCTTCGTACGGCAAGAGGCGTTGCCATTGCCTTACCGGATGCGGCTAAAGCGGCCAGAGCGGGCAAAGGCTTGGCCGGTGTTCGCACGGAATTGCAGCAAGGCATCAAAGTAAGCAATATTACGGGTAAATTAAAAGCGGGCCAGCGCGTCGGTATTGAGTTACAGGCCACCGAAAGGTTGGCGGACGGAACCGTGCGTCTGCGCAATGTGAACAGTTATCACAAATTAAGAAACGTGTTGAATAATCAAAACTTGCAAGAACTCGCTTTGGTCCAAAACGGCATTAAAGAATATGAACTGACCGGAAAAGGATTGAAAGAATTAACTTCCGCGAGTAAGGCGCATACATGGGAAGTGTTAACGCAAAATATGAATTCCGTTGCGGGAAATTATTCCCTGAGTATGGATGCTTTGCAAGGCAGTGCTTTTAAGGCCTTTAATCCCGCCCTGAAAACGGCACAACAAAATCTCATCCGAACAAAAGCCATACGGCAAATGGCACAGGAAGGGGGTTTTGATATGTGGTTGGGGGCTCCGAAAACGCAGGGAGTGGCCAAAACCGCAAAAGATTTTGATTGGTTTATGGTGCGCGAAGGCAATATGGATGATTTTTCCAGAGCCCTATTAAACAAGACGATAGATAAAGACGGGAAAATCTTGTTGGGCGCAAAGGATATCAAAGATATACAAGTCGTATTAACGCCGAAATATTTGCGGGAACCGAGTTTATTTCCTAAAAAATTCGGTATTCAACCTTTGACGAGTACCGCGGAGTCTGCCGCTGCTTCCGGCAAGATAATTCCCGCATGGGTAACGGGGCCGGAAAAATTCGGGGCGCGTGCCGGTAAGTTATTCGGCAAGGCGGGAGACCCGATGCAACTTTACGTTCCCGTTTCGCAAGCGGAAAAGATGAGTTTACTGGGAGATTTAGCCACTTCGCCGGAGGCTTTCGGGGTTACGAATAAGATGATTGCGGCCGATTTGGGAAGAACCGGTTTTGTAGGTCGGTTTGCGGGTCGGGGGCATAGTTTCGGGGAGTGGGTCGGTAGTGCCAATAAATTTATCAATATGACCGAACAATCCGGTCTTCCCTATCAATACATATTAAAAAATACCTTGCCTTTCCAAGAAATGTGGGCCGGTATGGGGAGTTTGACAATTGGGTGGTCTGCCTTCATCGGGGCCGACGCGTTAGCGTATCAGGCGGGTATGCAAAAATGGCCCGAGCGGGTCGCTGAGCGGGATGTTAATCAATTTATTGATTCTTTGCCGGAGATAAGTGCGCGGAAAAAAGATAGCACGGGGGATGAGGAAAATGCCTTGTCTGCCCATGACGTAGTGGCCGCTAAAGCCGATCCGGAAAGATCCGGTGCCTTATTCGGCGCTCCGATTACAATGTCACGCTACGGGCTAGGTAAGTTAGGCATAGGGAAATTCTCTTTTGTACCGGATGAATTAAAAGAGTATTTAGTATACAATGAGGATTCCCAGCGTTTCAACAATGCGATGGAGTTTGCGGGATCTTACGGGGGATTGCATCAAGCGTTGGAAGAAACCGCCGCCACCGAGCAAGCAGCGCCGGCTATAAGGGATATGGCCGTTGAATACAATAGCGCTTTGGAAGAAATAAAGAGCGGTAATCAGTCTTATTACGAAAAGGCCCAACAGGCAGAGCAACTGATATTAAGTTGGAATAAAGACTTTGCGGAAAAACAATATCTCGCTCAAATGGAGCAACTTAGTGCATTTGTTGCCCAAATGAAACGGGAAATAGAGGCCTATTTGCAATTACATATATTGAGTGCTAATGAAGAAAGAAACTTCTATGCTGAAATAAAAGCGATAGAAAAACGGCCGATAGATGAAAGTGAAAAGATAATCCAACTGGAAACCTTAAAACAAAAGGTATATAATCGGATAATGTACATCTACTATTCCGAAACGTTAGCCAATCAATTAAAAGCGGATTTAGGGCCAAGGCCGGATAACTTTAATGATTTGTTTATTTCTTATAAACAACAAATCAAACTGTTAGCAAACAAAGCGGCCAAACCGGAAGAATTTGAGCGAGCATATGCTGCCTTAAAAGAAGGCATAGAAGATAGACAGAAATTCTTGGAGTGGTCAAACGGAAATTAAAAATAAGTTTTTTATCTTTAGATATGCTATGATAAAACTATGTTAATGATTGCTTCCATAGGGTTAATAGTAATAGGTGGTATAGGGGCATTAGTGGTCAGTTCGTCTTCACGCAAAACGCAGATGAGCCGTTTTGCGGGCAGTATGGGGTGCCGTTTTGTTGACAAAAAAGAAAATATCATTACGGAAATTACCGCCAACAAAATGGATTATTTTACCCAATTTGTGCACTGCTTTGAAAATGTAATCACTTTTCCGCAGGCGGGCACTTTTATTCGTGTAGGAGACGATATTTTCTATCCGGAAGGCCAATCCAAACAAATCTGTCGCTATACACTATTGAGTGCGGAATTGATGGTTAATCATTTCCCTTCTTTGAAAATAGAACCGATTTCAAACGCCACCCGTACCGGACGCTACGTTCCCGTCCGTACCAATATTGAAGAAATAGATAAAAATTATAATATTTTTTTACCGCCCGATACGGCGTTGAATTTATCACCGGCCATGTGCAGTTTTCTTAAAGCGCAAAAGGGGATGTATATAGAATCGGCGGATAATGTGTGCATTATGCATAGTTATAAGATGTTATTGCCGGAAGAAATACAGCCGTTCCGTTTCCGCGCGTTGCAACTGATCGGCGATTTGGAAATAGTCCCCGAGAAAAAAGAAGAACAAAAAGTAAAAACTACAGATGCCGGTACACGTGCCGAAGCGATGATTACCGCACTGATGGCGTCGCACGGACGGCCGGTAGAAAAAAAGAAAAGTTCTAACGGAATGCTGTTTTTGATTATTTTAGTGGTTGTCGGCGGTATGTTATTTTTTGCGTATTATTTTTTGAAACACATGGCGGCGCGTTAATACAAAAAGGGTTATTTTATAAAAAATCTTGACTAGATGCGCCATAAATAGCAAAATACTAGAAGGGGTGATGAGAATGAAAAAAAGTCTGTTAATTTTAGCCGTAATGGCTTGCTGTTGTGCGGCATACGCACAGGATAAGACTTCCGCACAAGAAGTATTATCGTTATTTGCTACGTATAATCCGTCCGCTTTGCAAAAAGCGCAAGAGGACCCGGGATATAACGCACTTTTGCAGAATATCGTCAATCAAGCCCAAATACAGGACACCTTGGAATCGCGTTTAGAAATGATTGCGCTGGTGCGCAACTTTGATAGTTCGGTTAAATTATTTACGACTGGCCGCGAATACGAAGATGCCGTGCTTATTGCGGTTACGGGGGATTATCCCCTTGAGCCGGTTAATGCAAAATACCGCCCTGCTTTTACCGAAGCCTATACCAATGTATGGGCGGTTTCGGTAAATATTCAGGAAGAATTACTCGCGCAATATCAGCAGATGTTAAAAGACAGCCAAAAAAATACGGCCTTGTCCAAAGAACAACGCGCGGAAGAGAAAAAATCCTTAAAAGAGAAAATTTCCAATACCCAGAAGTATCTTAAACAAATGAAGAAACAACCGGGCGAGTATATTGCCGGCGCGGTTAACGAGGCTATGTTGGACGCACAACGCAACGTCGGTGCTAAAATAGCCGCCATTAATGAAGTCAGAGCCAAAAAACTGGCGGCTGCCCGCGCGCAGGAAAGTGCTAATTTGGAAATCAAAAACAAAAATCAAAAACCTGTCGCCAAATAGAAATGTGATTGGTTGTTCGTTTTAAGGTATACACATTTTTATAAGGGGATAGTTTTGTATGATTAAGGCAGTAATAAATAAAATTTTCGGAACAAAAAGTGAGCGCGATCTCAAAAAAATACAACATTTCGTAGACGGGGCCAATAAACTCGCCCCGCAAGTAGAATCACTTTCGGACGAAGCGTTAAAAGCCAAAACGCAAGCATTCAAAAATCGTTTAGCAAACGGCGAAACCTTGGATGATATTTTATCCGAGGCGTTTGCCGTTGTGCGCGAAGCCGCGCGCCGCGTAATCGGGTTACGCCCGTATGATGTGCAACTTTTAGGCGGTATCGTGTTGCACCAAGGCAAAATTGCCGAAATGGGCACCGGTGAAGGGAAAACGTTAGTGGCGGTGTTGCCTTCCTACTTAAACGCCCTTACGGGTAAAGGCGTGCACGTCGTAACGGTGAACGATTATCTCGCCCGCCGCGACCGCGAGTGGATGGGGCCGATACACGAATTTTTAGGCTTATCGGTGGGATACATTAACCACGATATGAAAAATGATGAACGTCGGGAGATGTACGCCAAAGATATCACCTATGTGACCAATAACGAACTCGGCTTTGACTACTTGCGCGACAACATGGTCATCACGCGCGAAGACCGCGTATTGCGTCCGCTTAACTATTGTATCGTGGACGAAGTGGACTCCATTTTAATTGACGAGGCCCGCACCCCGCTGATTATTTCGGGCCCTTCCGAGCAAAGCACCGATAAGTATTATATCGTCAACCGCTTAATTCCCTTGTTAAAAGTGCGTCTCATTACCGAAAAAGACGAAGTCCAAGCCAAGTACGAAGGCTTTGACTTGGCCGAAGGGTATGACGCTATTATTGACGAAAAAGCCCACACCGCTACGCTGACCGACACCGGTATCGCCAAAGCGGAACAATTCTTAAACGTAACTAACATTTATGATGATGTGGCTTCCGAGTGGGTGCACCACATTAACCAAGCGTTGCGCGCGCACCACCTTTACGAACGGGATGTAGATTACGTCGTTAAAGACGGCGAAGTAATTATCGTGGACGAATTTACGGGGCGTTTAATGCCGGGGCGCCGCTGGAGTGACGGGTTACACCAAGCGGTGGAAGCCAAAGAGGGCTTGAATATTAAAGAAGAAAACCAGACCCTTGCCACCATCACGTTCCAGAATTTCTTTAAGTTATACAATAAACTCTCCGGTATGACGGGTACGGCTATGACCGAAGCCAACGAGTTTTGGCAAATCTATAAATTAGACGTGGTGGAAATCCGCCCCAACCGCCCTTCCAAACGTATTGATTACCCCGATTTGGTCTACTTGACCGAGCGCGAAAAATTTGACGCGATCGTGAACGAAGTAGAAGAATTGTGGAAAAAGGGTGCACCGGTGCTCGTCGGTACGCGCTCTATTGAAAAATCGGAAAAACTCAGTTTGCGTTTGCGCAGTAAAGGTATCCCGCACAAAGTGTTAAATGCCAAATACCACGAAATGGAAGCGCAAATCATCAGCCAAGCCGGTCGCAAAGGGGCCGTCACGATAGCCACCAACATGGCCGGTCGCGGTACGGATATTGTGCTCGGCGGTAATCCGGCCCAGCAGGAAGAACAAGACCAAGTGGTCGCGTTGGGCGGGTTGCACGTTATCGGCAGTGAACGTCACGAATCGCGCCGTATTGATAATCAGTTGCGCGGACGTTGCGCGCGTCAAGGGGACCCGGGGTGCTCGCGGTTTTACATTTCGTTAGATGACGAACTGATGCGTTTATTTGCCAACTCAGCCAAAATTGCGTCGTTGTTGTCCACGATGGGTATGAAGGAAGGCGAAGCCATAGAATCGCGCCTGATGACGCGCCAAATTGAAGGGGCGCAACGCATGGTGGAAGGGCGTAACTTTGATATCCGCAAGCAACTTTTAGATTACGATAAAGTAATGAACCAACAGCGCACCGCGATTTACGGGTTGCGTAATGCCATTTTGGACGGGGAAAATATGTCCGACAAGTCGCAGATGATGATGGAAGAAATTGTCGGCGAATTGGTGGAGCAATATTACAATCCGCAACATCCGCAGCGCAGCGATTTCGGCGCGCTTAACGTGGGATTGCGCAATTTCTTTCCGGCCCCGTTTGAATATAACCAAGACAAAGTGGGCAAGAAAACGCGCGACGAACTCGTGGCGGAAATTATGGATGTAGTGAAAGATTTATATAATTCGCGCATTACGTATTTTGCCGAGCAAAATTTAAGTTTCCAAAACATTGAGCGTATGCTTTTCTTGCAGATTATTGATAACGCATGGAAACAGAATTTGTACGAGTTGGACCAATTACAAAGCAGTGTCAGTTTACGCGGATATGCCCAAAAGGACCCGCTTATTGAGTATCAAAAAGAATCGTTCAAATTATATTCTTCTATGCTCAACCGCGTGCGCGATTTGATGGTGGGCTACATTTTCCGCTTGCAATTACCGCCGCGCCGCACCGCTGCCGAACGCGCACAAGATGCCGCGGCCGAAAATCCCGATGCGGATAAACGGACTCCGCCCAAACATATCGGGCGTAACGATCCGTGCCCGTGCGGGAGCGGTAAGAAATATAAAAAATGTCATGGGGCGAACCTATAATGAAAATAATCAAATATATGATTTATTTGGCTTGCGCTTGTTTAGTGGTGCTGTTGATTCCCGTATTGATCAAGCATGATCAACCTATGTTTGTGGAATTGCCCAATATTGATACGGCCAAAATAGATGAAAAACGCGAAGCGGAAGAAAACCAAATTATCGTGGAACAGGCCGAGAAAGCCGCCGCCGAAAAAGCGGCCAAGCACAGAAATTATTTTTCTTCTTGCACAAAAGATGAAGAGTGTGTGATTGTGGACAAACACCCTTGCGGTTGTTTAGTCGGTCCGCGCGGTGTAGCGGCTATCAATATAGAGCGCATATCCGAATTTAACGAAGAAGTGCAAAAACGGGCCGCTACGGCTTCTTGCCCGACCAATGAGCCGTCCACAGAAGGGGCGTGCGGCCCCGATGCACATGCGGCCTGCCGTAATCAAACGTGCCGTATTATTACCAAATAAAATATGCCCAGCCGAATCCACGTACAGGAAGAACCTGCCCCCGTTAAAGAAAGCCTTATCAAGCGCATGAGCAAGGCTTTGCTTAAAGGCGTTTTTTTGTTATCATGTTCGCTCGGTTCGGCTTATTTGCTCTACATCAGTTTCCCTAAAAAATCGCACGCGTTAGTAGCGTGGCTGGCCTTTGCCCCGTTTGTATGGGGAGTTACCAAAATAAAAAAATCTATATTTGCTTTCCTATACGGGTGGTTTACGGGTTTTTTATTTTCGGCGGCCGCTTTGTATTGGGTGTATTATACCTGTGTTAACGGCGGCGGATTAGAACTTAAAGAGGCTTTGAGCGCATGGCTGGGGTTGGCGGCGGTGGTATCGCTTCCTTTCGGGATATTCGGCGCGTCGTGCGGTATATTAAAAAAATTAGGCGTATTTTTCCCTTTTTTGGCGGCTTGTGCATGGGTTTCGCTGGAGTGGTTACACCAACAAATTGCTTTTTACGGCATAGGGTTCCCGTGGTTGATGTTAGGATACACCCAATGGAATTTACCGCAAACGTTGCAACTGGCTTCTTTTACCGGTGTATACGGGATTAGTTTTGCCATTTGTTTTACGGGTACTTCGGTAGGGTGGGGGTTTTCGCTACCGAGCCTTAAAAAAGGCATAGGCCATATTTTACTGGCGGCAATTACTTTCGGCGGGATATATGCGATGGGCGGAGCCTTGTTGGAACAAGGGGATGATGATTTGAGCCGCGGCGGTATTTTACATGCGGCCTTAGTTCAACCCAATATTGACCAGTATAAAAAATGGGACTCCGATTTTATAGAAGAAATAAACGATACCCTTTTACAACAAGGTTTCCGTTTACAAAGACCGCTTGATTTAGCCGTTTGGCCGGAGAGTGTGCTGCCGGAAGATTTTACGCAACCGCTTTATACCACTATGTTTTCTTCTTTTGCCCGCGATTCGGGCGCGTATCAAATTGTAGGGTCCAACATAGTTGAGGAAGAAAAAAATTATGTGGGGGCGTATTTGGTGTCCCCTTATTCCGCCGATAAAACACAATCTTACCGCAAGATTAAATTAGTGCCGTTCGGGGAATTTATCCCCTTTGAAAAATGGGTAAAAGAATTTTTCCCCGACGTGGACGTATTAGGTGCACTAGGCCAGTTTGAAGCGGGGCAGTATTTTCAAACGCCGTTAAAAATGGGCAACATCAGCGTAGGCTTAAATATTTGTTTTGAGTCGGTTTTCCCGCAGTTATGGCGCGCACAAAGCAAGAAAGGCGCGCAAGTGTTTGTGAATATTACCAATGATGCGTGGTATTTTAGGACAGATGCCCCCTATCAACACTTGGCTATTAACGTAGTGCGCGCGGTGGAAGTGGGGCGGCCGGTGTTACGCGCGGCAAATACGGGTTTTTCGGCCTATATTGACCCGTACGGGCGTATTGTGGCGCATACAGGGTTATTTACGCGGGAAATCTTAAAAGCCGATGTAGCCTTGTGGGACAGCGAATCTATTAACTTTTATACCCAATGGGGGGATTGGTTCGCGTGGCTATGTGCGGTGTTCTTCTTTACCATGCTGTTATCCACGTTGGCCTTATCGGACGATTAAAAAAACGGGTTATAAAATTTTCAATCAAAAAAGCCAACGCTAGGTTGGCTTTTTTGTGTAAAGATTTCGGCTTATTTGGCTGCTTTGTTAGCGGCTTTTGCCAAGCGGGATTTCTTGCGGGCGGCCGTTTTCCAGTGAATAACTTTCTTTTTGGCGGCTTTATCAATGCAAGATTCTGCTTTCTTCAAATCTTCCTTCAAGGTAGCGGCTTTCGCGGTGGCGGAAGCGGTTACTTTTTTGGTGGCCAAGCGGATTTTTTTGGTTAAGCCTTTATTGGCAGAAGTTCTTTTTTCGGCTTGGCGTTGCGCCTTAATGGCGCTGGTGTGACGTCCAGTTTTTAATTTTGCCATTTTATGTTATTTCCTTTATACAAAAAATCGGTTACTTATATTATATCCTATTGCGGGCCTTGCGGTCAACCGCTATTGTATTTTACTTGCCTTGCGGAAATGTTACAATACATTTATGGATTCGCGTCTTTCTATTTTACCAAATAAACCCGGCGTTTACATCATGCGCGACCGCGAAGGTGCCATTTTGTATATCGGCAAAGCCAAAAAACTTTCCGACCGCGTTAAGCAATATTTCCAAGAGAGTAACCTTTATTCGCGCGGTTGGAAATTGCCTTCTTTGCTTCCGCTGATTTTCAAAATTGATTATATCACTTGCGCGAGCGAGCGTGACGCGCTTATTTTGGAAGAAAAACTGATTAAACAATATCAGCCGTTTTTTAACTCCATGGGAAAAGACGGCAAAAGTTATCCCTATCTTAAAATTTCCATGAGTGAAGATTTCCCGCGTTTGCAACTTGTGCGCCGCGGTGAAATGATGCACGCGGGGCGCGGAAAAGACTTATATTTCGGCCCGTATCCCAAATCCAGTATCGTGCGCGGGCTGATGCGCTTTTTGTGGAAAAGCAAATACGCACCGTTGCGCCCGTGCAAGTGGAGTTTTTCGCGCGAAAAACCGCTTGCTACGCAAAAAATAAATACGTGTTTGTATTATCACACGGGGTTATGTCCGGCCCCGTGCGCGGGTAAAATTTCCTATGACGACTACCGCAAAATTGCCGTGCGTATGGCGGAATTTTTAGAAGGGAACTTCGGTAATATCACGCAAACCATCCATGCGCTTATGCACCGCCACGCACAGGCGCTGGAGTATGAACAAGCGGCGGTTTACCGCAATTTTTTGCACGCGCTGGACCATTTGCAAGAGCGGGTTATGGTGGGAAAATTCAAAGACGATAAAATCACGACCGCTATGGAAAACACCGATAAACTCAAACGCTTGGCCGAAGTAATCGGTATGAAAAAATTGCCCGCGCATATTGAAGCATTTGATAACTCGCATTTATTCGGGCGCGAAGCGGTGGGGTGCATGGTGTGCTACATCAACGGCGAAAAAAACCACGAGCATTACCGCCGTTTTAAGATTCGCTCCAAACTTCCCGAGCGTGGCGGCAGTGATTTTACCATGATGCAGGAAAGCGTTTACCGCCGTCTGCGCCAAATCAAGCGCGACCCCGCACAAATGCCGGACCTTATTTTATTAGACGGCGGAAAAAGCCAAATTACAGCCGCGCTTAATGCGTTTGAGCGGGCGGGTTTATTTATTCCGTTTATTGCCCTTGCCGAAACACACGAAGGCATTTATTTGCCCGGTGCCGAAGAGAGTATAAAACTCCCCATCGGCGACCCGGCCTTAAATCTGCTGATGGAAATACGCGACGAAGTGCACCGTTTTGCCATTACCTACCACCGCAAATTACGCGAGAAAGCGGAATTTGCCGAGGGTGGGCATACGCGTCCGTCCGGTAAAGAGCAAATATAATTTTAGGAAAATAAAAAACCCCGCTTACGCGGGGTTTTCAAATTAGTAGTCGTACGAAGAATAACTTGATTTTTCTTCTTGCGGCTGCATCCCGTAGTATTCATCCGGTGTGTAACGGCGCGGTTTTTGCCACAAACGTTTTTCGTTTTTATATTCGGAATCGTTGGGTTGATCCGGCACTTTGGGTTCTAAACGTTCGTTAAAGAAATAAATGTTCGGTTCGGTTTCCGGCACGACATTGAATACGTAATTGGATTCTTTGTTCGGTGCGGCGGCGCGGCGTTCCGAGTTGGCTTGCCGGTTAAGGTCTTGCAAATAATCGTCCTTGGTTAAGTAGATTTTGCGTTCGGGTTCTTTTTTATTGGCGCAGGCGGCAAAAATGCTCGCGCACAACAGACAACATAAAATAGTCGCAGTTTTTTTCATAAATACCTCTCTTTTGATAATATAATGTTTTCTAGCAATACTGCAAGTGTTATCGGGCCGACACCGCCCGGAACCGGCGAAAAAGAAATATTTTTTTCGGCAAGGGTTAACGGGTCCGCGTCGCCGCAAAGGTGATTGTCATGCCAGTTGGTGGAAATATCCACCACTACGCTGTTTGGTTTTAGCCAAGCGGCATTTAATAAGCCCGCATGACCGGCGGCGGAGCAAATAACGTCGCAATCGGTTAAGGCACGTGCTAAATCGGTATGGGTATGGCAAATTTTGGTGGTGGCGTTTTTACAGGTTAATAAATGGGCCAAGGGGCGGCCTACATTGGCCGAACGCCCGATAACGGCAACTTCTTTGCCGTCTAAATCAATATGGTGATAATCTAATAATTTCATCACGGCAAGTGCGGTGCTGGGTACGAATGTTTTTAAGGCGCAGACTTCATCCCACGTGCGGCATAAAAATAAATTGCCTACGCTGATGTTACTCATGCCGTCAATATCTTTTTGCGGGTTGATTTCCTGCGCAAAAGGGGCATTGGCTAAATGGTCCGGAAGCGGTCGCGCAATCAAGACGGCGTCGGTTTTATCGTCTTGCGATAAGGTACGCACCAGATGCAAAAAATCCTGCACCGGCGTTTGACTATCCAGTTCAAAAATTTGTGCGCTAATGCCCAACGCCAGAGCGGCTTTTACCTCTTTTTGCAAATAGGTATAGGCGCCGAAATCTTCGCGCGAACCGATAGCGGCAAGGTGTAAAGTACGGCCTAATTGCTGCCGGACACGTTCGGCACGTGCGGCTAAATTTGCCTTGAGTTGGGCGGCTAAAGTTTTTCCTTCCAAAATCATAGTATTATTTTACCAAATATCGGGTGTGTTTTTGGGCAAAAAAATACGCCCGCTGACGGGCGCGTAAAAACGGGGCCCTTAAGCCCGCCTGTCCATCATATAATAACTGCCCTTGTCGTGTTTTTTGGCTAAGCATTTAAGTTCACTGCCGATATTGCTGACCATCGCGAACGACGTAAGCGGTTTTTTGGTGTTATGCACAATACCGATACCGATACCCAAAAACGGGAATTTTTCTTCAAACCCTCTGCGGTTTTTGGAGACCATAAATCCCTGTGCGCGGTCCTGTTCGTTGTAAAAAGACGGCGCGATTTCATCAGTTTGTTGGGTGATTTGGCGGGCAATACTTTCGGCCTTGTCAAAACTGCATACCACGATAAAATCATCTCCGCCGATATGCCCGACAAACGCATTTTCGTCTTGGCGGGCCGCTTTAACAATAATATCGGCTTCGGTTTTGAGTACGCGGTCGCCCGCTTCAAAGCCGTATTTATCGTTGAAGGACTTAAAATTGTTTAAGTCGCAATAGAGCACCGCGAAAGGACGTCCCGTGTTGATTTCGCGCTCTATGCGCGATTGGATAGAGGGATTGCCGGGTAAATGGGTTAACGGGTTGGAATCCATACGCTGTTGGCTGCGTTTTAAGAGCAGTTTTACGCGCGCCACAATTTCATCTTCGTCGGCGGGTTTGGTTAAATAATCGTCAATATCCAAGCCGAGCCCTTCTAATTTGGTTGACTTATCCGTAACCGCGGTAAAAATGATAATCGGGGTGTGTAAATAACCCGTACGGCTACGCACTTCTTTAACGACTTCAAAGCCGGTTTTTTCGGGCATTTCGTAGTCTAAAATCAGTAAATCGGGGTTTTCTTTATACGTTTTTTCCAAGGCTTCTTGTCCGTTTTCAGCCTCTACCACCTGAAAGCCGGCATTGGTTAAAATTTCCGATACTAAAAAGCGAATCGCGTAAGAATCGTCGGCCAGTAAAATTTTTGCATGATGTTCCATACTCATATTATAGGGAAATGTGGTTGTGCGTAGCAAGTAAAATTTAAGGTTTATAGATAAAAGATAGAAGCATATTGCGCGCTTTATCCCGTCGCCAAGAGAAGAAATTTTCGCGGTCCCCGCACGTGCAATAATAAGGCGCGTTGATGTTTTCCTGCGTCAGGCCGGCGTGCTTTAACTGGTCGGTAATTTCACCGGTCAAATCTACATAAAGTTTGCCGTTTTTATGCAGTACATTTTTGGCGGAAAACTGATCGGCGCAATCCGCTTGCACTTCAAAACAACAACTTTGTATATGCGGCCCCAAATAAGCGTAGATTGGCTCGTTTGTTTTTCGGCGTAAGGCTTGCGCGGTTAACAGAGGCAGTTGTTGCACCACCCCGCGCCAGCCGCAATGGGCAAGCGCAAAGGCGTCGCCCGTCGCGGCCCACAAAAAAAGCGGTACGCAATCGGCGGTGATAACGGCGCATCCCCAACCGGTTTGTGCGGGTGCAAAAAGCCACGCATCCGCTTCTTGCGTCGGCAGTTGCGTAAACGCGGTGATATCCTCTTGATTTGTCAGTTCAATCAGGCGCGCGCTGTGGGTTTGCTTAAAATGAAAGATACGAGTTGATGGAATACGCAACTCATCATAAATTTTTTGTTGGTCTTGCGGCGTTCCCATCGGGCCTGTGTGGCGCGAGAGCGTACCGCCTATCAAACCGGCGGCAAGCATTTTTTTATCGCTAAAAATCTTCATAAGATAATTTTTTTAAGCGTACGGATTTAATGGGTTCGTGTAAAATTTTTTTGGCCCCTTGCGCAAAACGGGCGGGGTCGTCGCTGGCATAAAAGCAAACGGACCCTTTCCCGTGCAGAGCCGCTTGATTATTCCTGCGTAAAAATTCATCTACGGCTTGGGCGAGTGTTTGGGCGGAATCCACCAATTTAACCTGTTTGCCGGTAACGGAAGCAATCGTATGTTTTAAGACGGGATAATGGGTGCATCCCAAAATAATCGTGTCCGCCCCGAATTTTTGAACGGGGGATAAATAGCGCTGCGCAATCAGCCGTGCGGGTTCGGTATTGGCCCAGCCTTCTTCCACCAATGGGGCAAATAAACCGCACGCTTGCCCGAAAATGCGGGCGCTGGGGTTGCGTTTCAAAATGGATTTCGTATAGGCTTTACTTTTAATAGTGCCTTCGGTTCCCAAAACGGCAATACGTCCGTTTTCGGTTATTTTGCATGCATATTGCGCCCCCGCTTCAATGACCCCGATAACGGGTACTTTGCTCTGTTTTTTGAGCGCATTTAAGGCAAGCGAAGATGCCGTATTGCACGCCACCACAATGAGTTTTACGTGTTGTTCTTGCAAAAAACGGGCAATGGCCAGCGACAGGCGCGTTACGGCCTGTTTTGATTTTCCGCCGTAGGGCACATTGGCGCTATCCCCAAAGTAGATAAAGCGTTCATGCGGTAGTTTTTTGCGCAGGGCTTTAAGGATAGTAAGGCCTCCGAAGCCCGAATCAAAAACCCCGATAGGTTGCGTGTTCATATAGGTATTATAGTAATTTTATGGGTTGGGTGTATGCAAAAGCCTTTTTTTGTGCTACAATAAATTATGCTTAAAAAGTGTTTGCTAACGTTTTTTTTCTTCATTTGCGCCTTAACTGCATTTGCAACGGATAATTCCGCCGCGAACCCGATTATCGTGGGCGGTAAATTTTCTATACAATCTAACGTAGCGGCCAACACGCGCGGGTTTACCAAAGACGCCCGTGATGCGGAAGTGGCTTCTTTGCGCGAAAAATTGCAACAAGGTAAGGATATAGAAGTTATTAACCGCATTAACCAGTTGATTGGGAATAATTTTGTAGATAATCGGTTTTATTTGCTCTTGGCGATTGCTTATGACCACTTAAATCAAGACGATAAAGTCATTTATGCGGCGAGTCAGGCCATAGCGGTTTCTCCGCAAGATCCGCGTGCGTATTTATTGCGTGCGGGGGCCAGACTCAAAAAACAGGATTGGGAAAATGCCAAAATGGATATTGATGCGGCATTAAAATTAAACCCGAAGTCCGAACTGGCCAAACAATACCAACAGGAACTCAAAGAAAAACAACCTTTTAAGCGCGAAGGGCTCGGCCCCACCCCAAAAGAAGTGGCTAAACAACGCACTACGCCCACGTGGATGACGCTTTATTTTGTTATTGTTGCGGTGGCGATTTTGCTTTTCCTGTATTGGCGCTACGAAGATTTATTGAAACAGCCGAAAAATGCGTTTTCGCGCAAAGAAGTGGAAATTAAAGAGCAGTATGATTTTGTGCGCCAAATCGGTGAAGGCGGTATGGGAAAAGTATATGAAGCCTACGACCGCGTGCTCAACCGGACGGTGGCCATTAAACGCGTAAAACCCGAATTGGTGCGTAATGCGTATATCCGCGAACAATTTTTGTCCGAAGCGCGTATGGTGGCCTTGTTGCGCCATCCGTGCATTGTGGAAATTTACACGGTTATTGAGTCCGAAAGTTCGCTTTATTTAGTGTTTGAATATGTGGACGGGCAATCGTTGGAAACGCGTTTGGATATTGACGGCCGTTTGCCGTTTTCTCAAGCCAAGCAAATTTTCGGTCATGTGTGCGAAGGGTTAGCGTACGCACACGCACAGGATATTGTGCATTGTGACTTAAAACCCGGAAATATTATGATTTTGGAAGACAATATGGCCAAAGTAATGGACTTCGGAGTTGCGCGCAAAACGGCCGACCACCAAACCGGAGCCCGTACCGTTGCGGGAACGCCCGCCTATATGGCGCCCGAGCAGCAACGCGGCTTTATGCGCAAGCAATCGGACGTGTACTCTTTAGCGCTTTGTTTGTATGAAGCCTTAGTGGGGCAGTTACCTTGGACCGTTAAAGGCTTTAATGTAGCCACCAAACAAATTGTGCCGCCGTCTAAAATAGTGGACAAAGTCCCCGAAGCGGTGGACGCCTTGCTCGCCGACGCACTCAAAGAAGACCCTAAAGAGCGTGTGCAATCTATCAAAGAATTTGCCGAGCGTTTAGCCGCGATAGAGCCGTTTGCGGATGACGAATTAGACCGCAGTTACTACTAATTGTAAAGTTAACGTTTGTTTTTGATAACCCCGCCATCGGTGGGGTTTTTTGATGCTATTTTTTACGGCCTAACATTTACCGCATATAGGCAGCATTTATTTTATATAATAGAATTATCTATTTTTTAGCGAGGTTACAGATGAAAATTCACTCTTTTAATGTTCAGCCCAACTTACCCGAAAATATTAAATTTTTGGAAGAATTAGCCAACGATATGTGGTTTACGTGGAATTGGCAGGCCGTTTTACTTTTCGTACAGGTGGACGCCAACTTGTGGACCAGTGCCAAACGCAACCCGAAATGGTTTTTGGGGGCCGTACCGCAGAAACGTTTTGAAGAACTGAGCAAAAATGAAAATTTCGTCCGTTCGGTCAACCAAGTTAAAGATGCTTACTACGCCTATAAGAATAATCAACATACGTGGTATCACGACCACCACCAAGAAAACGGCAATTTGCTGACGGCCTATTTCTCTATGGAATACGGTATCGGCGAAGGGTTGCCGATTTATTCGGGCGGTTTGGGGATGCTCGCGGGCGACCATATTAAATCGGCCAGCGATTTGGGGATGCCCATTATCGGTGTCGGTTTATTCTATAAACAAGGCTACGTGCAACAGGTGATTAACCGCGAAGGGTGGCAAAACGAAACGTACCCCGATAACGATTGGGCGCATATGCCCGTTTCGCGCGTAACTAAAGACGGCCAACCCATTATTGTGGATATCCCTTTAGGCGGGGAAAACGTTAAAGCGTGCGTGTGGCGCGTGCCGGTAGGCAGAACTTCGCTCTATTTGTTGGATACCAACTTGCAGGAAAACACCCCCGCCCAACGTGCCATTACCGAAAAACTTTACGGCGGTGACCGCGAAAACCGCATCCGCCAAGAAGTCGTTTTGGGTATCGGCGGTGTGAAAGCCTTAAAGGCCATGGGCATTAACCCCTCGGTCTATCACATCAACGAAGGGCACAGCGCGTTTTTACTTTTTGAACGCATTATTGAGTTAATGCAAGAGCAACACTTAACCTTTGCCCAAGCGCGCGAACGGGTGTGGGCCAGTTCCGTTTTTACCACGCATACGCCCGTTATCGCGGGGAACGAACACTTTGACCCGAATTTAGTGCGCAAGTATATGGATTTTTACGCCCGTGAAATGGGGCTTTCGTGGGAAGATTTTTTGGCACTGGGCAAAGAAACGCCCGCTTCGGCCACGTATTGTATGACGATTGTGGCGTTACGTTTAGCGGCTTTCTGTAATGGGGTAGCTAAACTCCACGGCGTGGTCAGCCGCGAAATGTGGCACAATTTGTGGCCCGAACTGCCCATTTCCGAAATCCCGATAACCAGTATTACCAACGGGATTCACAGCGCGTCGTGGATTTCGCACGAACTCAACGATTTGTACTCCAAATATTTATTCAATAATGAGCAATTCAGCAACGCGGACCCGTCTAATGCCGAGGCATGGAAAAATATAGACAACATCCCCAACGAAGAATTATGGGGGGTGCATAACGCCCGCAAAGAAAAACTCATTACCATGGTGCGACAGCGTTTAAGTGCGCAATACAAACGTCAAGGCTTAGACGTGATGAGCGTTAAAAAAGCCGCGAAGGTGTTTCGCTCCGGCGTGTTAACCATCGGCTTTGCGCGCCGTTTTGCCACGTACAAACGCGCCACGCTCTTATTCAAAGATTTGAACCGCTTGGACCAAATCGTTAATAACCCCGAGCGGCCGGTGCAGTTTGTGTTTGCGGGTAAAGCGCACCCTGCCGATACCGCCGGTAAAGAATTTATTAAACTGATTGTAGGCCTTACGCAAGACCCGCGCTTTAAGGGCAAAATCGTGTTCGTGGAAGATTACAACATGAACGTGGCCCGCTATATGGTGCAAGGGGTGGATGTGTGGCTCAATAACCCGGTGCGTCCGATGGAAGCGAGCGGTACGAGCGGTATGAAAGCCGCGCTTAACGGCGCTTTGGCTCTATCTATTTTAGATGGGTGGTGGGACGAAGTCGGCCCGTGCGATTACGGCTGGAGTATCGGCGGAGCGGAAAATTATAAATCCGACGAAGAACGTGATAATGTGGAAGCCGAGTCGTTATATAGTCTAATTGAACAGGATATTGCCCCCGCTTATTATGCCAAGGCCGAACAAGAAGCCTATTCCGCGCCGTGGGTGGCCCTAATGAAAGAATCGGTCAAGCATATTGCGCCGTTCTTTAACACGCACCGCATGGTCAAAGAATATTACGAACGTTTTTACGTGCCCGCGCACAATTACGGGTCTATTTTGAGTGACGCGGAAAAGGTAGTTGCTGTTGCCGATTGGCACAAGAAAATTGCCGAAAATTGGCACCGCGTAAGCATTACCGACATTACCCCCAAGCCCGAAAATGCCATTTCCATGGGCGATAAAGTGCCCTTTAAGGCGCGCGTATTTTTGGGCGGGTTAATCCCCGAAGACGTACAAGTGGAACTTTATTTGGGCCAACGCGGTAACCGCGGGGATATCGTCAAAGAAGCGGCTATTGCCATGAATTGCGTAGGCAAAGACGGCGACGCGTACTTGTACGAAGTGTTTATGTCTCCGCTTAACAGCGGTCGTCAAGATTATGCGTTGCGCGTACTGCCCGCTAACGGGAATATCCCGCACGTGTTGATGCCGTTATTTATCCGCTGGGAAGAGTAATGTTATACTTTTTCTGCCGCCAGAAAAAGTAACCAAAAGACCGGCCGCCGGTGCGCATAAAAAGCAGTTCCAAACGGGAATTTTTGTAAACTCGCTACGCTCGAACATACAAAAATTCTTATCCGTTTGAAACGCTTTTTATAGGCCGCGCAATGGCGGCACTAAACGGCAACAGCAACAGCGGAACAGATTCTGAACAACAATTTCTTAGGATGACTTATTAAAATTGAAAAATAGGAGATGAGAAAATGAAAAAAATAATAATATTCATCTTTTTGATTTTATTTGTGGGCGCATGCCAAACAAAAACTACTGAACAAGAATTTGAAGAGATACAACAACGCGTAAATACTGAAGATTTAACAACTCAAGAAATAGTAAAATTATTACTTCCCCTTGCGAAAAAAAATTATGATCCTGCAAAAGAGGTGATTTTGAGTTTTATTGATGGAAAGTACATATCCCCTTCTTTGTTACCGGAAAATTATCAAAATTGGTATGGCGATTTATATAACTATCGGCGAGAAAAATTTGAAAAAGGAACAGCCAGTGTATTTGATATTATGGATATTGCAAAAGCATTGGAAGAAGGAAAAGGCGTTGAAAAAGATCCGTTAGAGGCAGAATTTATGTATAGGTATTGCTTTGCCCTTGGATATAATAATTGTGCTTAT
>Ga0310696_10000731_pt1 | contig 49083 bp, 84 predicted proteins | sample AusTroGonzalo_MG_4_FD_203885 | JGI IMG/M metagenome (GOLD analysis project Ga0310696, IMG submission 203885) | Bovine rumen microbial communities from tropical cattle in Woodstock, Queensland, Australia - Gonzalo_02 (v2) (version 2) | ecosystem: Host-associated > Mammals > Digestive system >...
TAGGGTATGAATTAGATGAAAGAAATAAAGAAATGTTATATGGAAAAAAACCAGAAGTTCCTAAAAGATTAGAAAAAATACAAGAAATAGAAGATGATGGAAAATACAAAACTTTGTTATGTGAAAGAGAACCAAACAACAAAGAAATAAGAGAAAAAATAAATCAAATAATAGAATATTTAGAATGGTTAGATAAATAAAGGAGAATAAATAGATATGTTAAAGATAAATATAAATGAACATTTAAGATTAAGAGGGCAAAGAGTATATAGTGATGGTTCATTAAATTCATTTACTAAAGACCGATTAATTGATGAAATAAGATGTTTAGAGCATAATTACGCAGGTGAAATATGGGGGAACAATTTACTTGCAAAAAGATTAGAAAATGTATGCAATTATTTAAAAAAACAAGGTTTATCATTAGAAGAAATAAATAAAATAATTTCTGTTGAAGGAGAATAGAATATGAAAATAATAGATTTATTAAATAAAATAGCAAATGGAGAAATAGATTATACTAGAAGATTTGATGCAAAAGTAGGAATGAATTATTGTAATATAAATTCTTATTTTGAGGTGTACCCAATAAACGAAAATTATTTGAATGCTGAAATTGATTTAGAAATCCTAGAAGAAGAAAATAAAATACCTGAAAAATTACACCATTGTTATACAAGCACTGATAATGAAGATATAAAGTTTTTAATTAAAAATATAAATGAGTTTGTAGACAGATATAATGAATTGTTAGATTATCTTAAAAGCAAAGGAGAATAAGTATGAATAAAGAATTGCTAGAAAAAGAGTTTTATATAATTGATTGTAAAGATTTCATATATTATGTTCGACCTGTTCATATAATTGGATTTGGAGATTGTGCTATTGATGAAGAACCACATTATTATTTAGATGTTAAAGATTTTATGGGTAGAGATAAAGAAATGTATATGTGTGAATTAGAAAGATTTAAAACATTTGAAGAAGCACAAAAAGAGGTTGATAGGTTAAATAATATTCCTAGTAATAAAAAACAAGCAAAACAGTGGAATACAAAAGATAAATATATGCTACTAAGTTATTTAGAAAGCAAAGGTGAGTAATAATGGAAAAAAGAATAAGAATATGTGATAGATGTGGTAAAGAATTAAAAACCAATGATGAAATAAATTATATGAGTGATTATCGTTATCAATTTGAAATTTGTAATGAATGTTATGAAGTAATGAAACCTATAAAAGAAAAAAGAGATAAAGATTATGAAAGATTAGTTAATAAATTAAATAAAATAGAAGCAGATTTTAATAATGAATTTAAAATATTTATAGGTGGTGATGAAGAATGAAAACAAAAGAAATAATTAAGTTTCAAGATATATTAAATTATTATAAAACAAAACAAATAGAACCTGTATATTGCGAAGAATTAATTACAACAGGAGAATTGCAAAGTTTATTAGATTACATAACTAATTTACAAGAAGAAAATAAATTATTAAGAATACACCTAAATGTAATGAAAGAAGATAGTGATAATACACAAGATAGAATTGATAAAGCAATAGAAGAATTAGATAAGTACATAAATAGTTGTGGAACAGAAGCAGAACATACTTTAAATAATGAAAAGTGTTGGATTAGTGTTAGACATTCAAAGAAAGTAAAAAATATATTAAATGGTGGTGATGATAATGGAAATAATAGGTAAAATCAACGATGAAGTCTTAATAGATGATGCAGTTTTAAGAAAACCTGATACATTATGGATAGACACTACAATAGAAGAACTAAAGAAAGAAAATAAAAGGCTTAACAATGTTATTAATGAATTAGAGGAATGGTTAAAAAAATACAAAATACAATTAAAAAAATATGATTGTAATGCTACTATTACTGTTATAAATTGTATTTTAAATAAATTAAAAGAATTGAAGGAGAATAACAAATGATATTTAAGAAAAAGAAGCATAATAGTCAATTTCTGGAAGGATGTAATACAGATTGGAATGTAAATATAGAATTAATGTATTGGATTAACTATTGGTTTAAAGAGTATAAAGAGAAAGCAAAAATAAAACTAGACTATCATAAATTCAAGTATAGAGATAAAACATTAACACAAGAGCAAATAATAGACAAAATAATTGAACTTACAAACTATGTAATAGAGAATTATGGAGAATTTGACTTTGAATTATGTAGAAAAGTAGAAGAAGCAAAAGATGAGATATTTGACCTATTAAAATTAGTATGGGGATGTATGTGGTGGTAATATGAGAAAGAATTTATTAGAAAGTAAATTAATTACTGATGAACAATGGAAAGAATATCAAAGTCAAAAAAGACAGGTTGAAATAATGGAAAGATATTTTGAATTAATATCTGATATTGGTTATGACTATGATGGTTGTAATAGTGTAGAAAGTTTAAAAGCATTAGTAGATGAATTAACACATTTAGCATCATTAGGTAGGGCTTGTAATGATAAAGAGGCAATATTTGTAGATGGCAAAGGAATGAAAGCAAATATTTTAGGCGAAATAATATTAAAGGAGAATTAATATGAAAAAAATGAAATTAGTGAGTGCATATAAAGATTATGGCAATCCTGATATGTGGGATGCTAATAGTAATGTAAAATGTGTTACAGATGAAAAAATATATGCAAATAAAAGAGAAGGTAAACAAGTAATGCTTTTAATAGAACCTAGAAGCATACAACCTAATGTTTATGACTATGTTTTACAAGTATATGACCAATATGAATATGTATTTACACACGATAGTAAACTTTTAAATGCTTTACCTAATGCAAAACCTATTTTATGGGGAAATGTTTGGTGTAGAAATGAGTTTCTTGAAAAAAAGAAACTGATAAGTATGACTTGTGGTGATAAAGCATTGTGCGATTTACATAAAGAAAGAATGAGAATAGCAAGAAAGTATAAAGACAAAATAGATGTGTATGGCACTATTGATGGTGGTAACTATTGCGACCCAATAGACACATTAGAACATTATATGTATAGTGTTGTAATAGAAAATCATATAGACGATATATGGTTTACTGAGAAACTACTTAATTGCTTTGCTATGAAAGTAATACCTATCTATTATGGGGCTAGAGATATTGGTAATTATTTTAATGAAGATGGAATATTAATATGCCATAATATTGAAGAAATAGAAATAACATTAAATGCTATGATGATGTTTCCTGAAGAATATGAAGAATTATACAATAATAAAGATATGCAAAAAGCGATAGATGAAAACTATGAATTATCAAAACAATATGAAAAATTTGATGAGTGGCTATATAAAACTTATGAAAAAGAGATTGGGGGTTTGTTTGATAATGGCGAGAAGTTATAGTTTTTATAAAGACCAAGTAAAAGAATACTTGAAAGAAAGATTTACAGAAAATAGTACAATTTTAGATGTAGGAGCAGGAGAAGGAACATATTACAATTTATTACACGATTATTATAAAAATATAGATGCAGTAGAAGTATTTAAACCTAATATTGATAATTTTGAGTTAGAAAAGAAGTATAGAGAAGTCTATAATATTGATATTTGCGATTTTAAGTATTCAAAATACGACATTATTATATTTGGAGATATAATTGAACATCTTAAAGTAAAAGATGCTCAAAAAGTCTTAAAATATGCTTATAATATGTGTGATGAAATGATAGTTGCAGTACCTTATCTATGCAAACAAGGTATTGCAGAAGATAATATATACGAAATTCATAAACAGGATGATTTAACTGATGAATTGATGAAAAAAAGATACCCAATGCTTAAATTACTATACAAAAATGACTTATATGGGTATTATGTAAAGGATGAGAGTTATGGAAAATAAAATAATTTGTAGTATTATTATACCTTGCTACAATTCAAGTGAATGGCTAATTAAGTGTTTAGATAGCATACCTAAAAGAGACGATGTTGAAATTATTGTTATAAATGATGGTTCAACTGACAAAACTAAAGAATTATTATTGCAATATAAGGAATATTCTTATGATAAATTGAGAATTTATAGTTATAAGGACAATAAAGGTGTTTCTTATGCTAGAAATATGGGTATTGACAATGCAAATGGTGAATATTTGTTATTTGTTGATAGTGATGACTATATATATGGTCATATATTTGACAAAATTGTTGCTAATTGCTTAAATGGTATTAATGACTTGATATTTTATGATATGGAAAACAATGGTAATTTTAGATTTATTGCTACACAAGACAATTATAAATGCAAATATGGTATGTTTAAATTCGTTAGAAAAGCATTTTTGGGTGATATGAGGTTTATTGAAGGTATGCAATATGCAGAAGATAAAGACTTACATTTGAAAATGATTGATAAATACCCTAAATGTTGCTTTACAGGACAAGTTATGTATCATTATAATTACCCTAGAAGTGGAAGTTTAAGTGCTAAAGGTGAAAATAGATAGTTGACAAATAACAAATATAATGATATATTTGTTATAGTGCTTATGTGATTAATTTGGAAGGGAGAGAAATAAGCCCTCTATTATTTATTGTATTACTATAAGCACTAATCTTTACATCACCTCCGTATTGTGATGTATAACCAAACATACAGTACCTACTTTGTAGGTGCTGTACTGATTGATATATGCTATAAGTCCTAGAGGTTTAATAGATTTCTCCTGCTAGGCATTTTAAAAACTATTAGTATTACTTTTACCCGGCTTTTCGAAGTGGACGGGTCTCATATATCAGTTGGTACAGTGCTTATAAATAGGCACTAGATAAATAAAACTTGAATGGCAATTCACACTATCTTTTATAGGTAGTGTACTGATGATATAGGAGTAAGGTTAAAACCCTTTATGCTAGAAATAGCGTAGTCATCTTAAAGATGGTTGATTATTATATCATTGGTACAGTGCTTATAACTCCAATCGTAAGCACTATATACTTCATTATTCTATACAATTCTAAAGACGAAGGGAAGAAAGGCTAGAAATAGTCTTTTTTCTTTTGCAATTGACATTTTAAAAATTTAATTATATAATGAAAGTGTAATATAAAGTAGGGAAAGTGTCTTTATATTACTAATTCTTACATACCTCGTAATCGCACAGTTTCTAGTAAACTGTGTACTAATAATATAGGTGCTATTTTATAATATTAAACTTTATTGATATATTTTCAATAAGTAAATTCTTTCATTAATAAACTATTATTATTCATACCTCTTTAATGAGTTAAAAATAAAATACTTTTTTATACAAATAACGCTATCCTATAAACCTATATTATTAGTACAGAATTTATTAGAAATCTAATAAATACTAGAATAGAAAAGGAGAAATGATTTATGTTAACAATTCTAAAAGAAAAAAGTGAAAAACTTAAAACTAAAGAAGGATATGTTATGGTCGAAATAAGAGGAATGAGTACGGACACTAAACCTACTGAAACAGATGGGTTTAAAATAGACAATGGCTCAGTCTTTATTGAATTGGATACTCAAAACTTATTCTTTTATGATTTAGATAGTAAAACTTGGAAAGGGGTGGAATAATGGACATTACATCTTATTTACTAGGAAGAAGAGCAGGTGGAGGTGCTTCTGGATTAAAAGTAGTAGTAGTAGAAACATTACCAACAACTGGAGAAGCAGATATATTATATTTAGTACCTAAAACAACAACAGGTACAAATAATATTTTTGAAGAATATTTATACATCAATAATGATTGGGAATTAATTGGTACAACTGATATTGATTTATCTAACTATATTCAAAAATCATTAACAGCAGGATTAATTAAGAATGATGGAACAATAGATACAAGTACATATCTTACACAAGAAGTACCAGAAGTATATTGTCAATATCAAACAAGTACATCAAATCCATTAGTATTAGATGGTCAAAAAAAGGGAATTATATTTTTAAATGACGCTTCAGGTTATTTATATTACAAAGCAAAATCAACAAGTTCATATTCATCAATAAGTAGTTGTTCAGCACGATATATTATCTTTTTTGAAGATATTAACATTGATACAATGACTAAAAATAAAAATATAGGTTTAGTAAATTATTGGGCTGCAGGAGTTAATACAATAGGTTATTTATATTTGAATAGTTCAAACCAATTAAGTATAAATACTACAACAGTAATAGGATATGGTATTAACTATTCATCACAAACTTGGGGTGGAGTTAAAACATTTGTAGATATTCCTAGAACACAATATACAACAGCACCAACATTAGATAATCAACTTACAAATAAAAAATATGTTGATGATAAAGCAACTACAACTAAAAACTCTACAATACAATCAATATATACAAGTTGTGGTTTAAGTGCATATAGTACAAGTTCAACTTATGCAGTAGGAGATTATATATATAAAGATACAACAGTATATAAATGTAATACAGCAATACAAGTAGCAGAGGCTTGGAACGCATCACATTGGACATCAAGTAATTTAAAAGAATACTTAACAAGTGAATTAGTTGGTACTGCGTTGGGGGGTAGTTATTAATGGCAAGAGTAGATAATTTAGACCATTTCTTAACAGATGTAGCAGACGCAATTAGAACAAAAACAGGTGATAGTGAACCAATACAAGCAAGTAGTTTTGATACTGCTATTGAGAATATACCAAGTGGGAGTGGAAGTAAAGACGCTTATAAGGCTAGTAGCACTTATGAAATGTCTCAAATCGAAGATATGCAACAAGATGATTTATGTATAGTATATTATGATGAACCACTTGTTAATGTTGAAGAAAGAACATTAAATGAAGGCGAAACATTAACATTTCCTACAAAAGTAGTGTTTGATACAGAAGTAGACGCCTTTCATCAAGTAACTTGGTGGGATGGAGAAGATTATTATCTTGATATTATGGTTTCTAGTAATAGTGTAACAATAAATGATAGTAATGCAGAATTAGATATAACTTATCGTTCAGATGATGGATATACTTATACTATGTTAAGTCCAAGTTCAGGCACAAAGTTTAGAATGCCACTAACAGCATCGCCAGAAAATTCTCCTTGGGCAAGTGCAGATTATGATATATGTAAACAATTTATGTACACAGGTGGCAAAATATTAGAAACATATCGATATGATGAATATGATGGTTGGATATTAATTCCTCCTATAAAAACTGGTGCTTATAAAGTTGCATCTCTAATAGATATGTATGAAGGAATAAAAGATGCAGAAGATGGAGAATTATGTATAATTGACGAAGGTAGTAGCGTATCACCTTTTCAATTTGGAACACTAGAAAGTGGAACAGTATTACATTTTACAGAAGAAATTTATTTTCCAACACAAAGGAATTATGGTTCTATATGTTGGGATGCTGGTAATGATAAATATTATTACTTTAACATTGGTGATACACTTGCAAAGTTTTTTACTTATGATAGCAATTGGAATGAAATACTTATTGCAAAATGGACAGCATCATCTAGTGATTATTATTTAGATAATGGTTATTCTACTACATATACATTACAGGATGATTTGACACCAGACCGAAACGGTGAGATGTGGGCAACACCAACATATCTTGATGCACAAGAATTTATAAAAGTTGCTGGTCATCCATTATCATTATTTAAATATGATGAAACAGAAAGTGATTGGGTTGGTGGAACATACATACCTAGTACAAATTTAGATGAACAAAATAATTAATAGGTGATATATATGATAGATGAAATTGTACTAAAAATAATACTAACGATAGTAGGTTTCATAGTAACCGGTATTTTAGGCTATTTAGTGGCTAAATTAAAAGAAAGAAAGAAAAACGATAGAAATATCGAGAAAGCCTTAAAATGTCTTTTAAGAAGCAGTATAACGAAAATATACTATGAATATGTACCTAAAGGGTTTATACCTCAATATGAAAAAGAGAATGTTACATATTTATACACACAATATAAGGAATTAGGTGGAAATAGTTATATTTGCCAAATATACCCTGAAATAATGAATTTACCTATAAAAAGCAATTAAATTTGCTTTTTTTATTTTTTATGCTATAATACTCTCTCAAAAAGAGGGGGTATGTATGAAAACTATGCAATATACTTACAATTATGAACCTGAAATGTATAAATATATATTATCAACAAACATACTAAACAAGAAAAAATATGAAGATAAGATATTTAAAGCATTAGTTGAGGGTTATACTTGTAAGGAAATAGGCAAAAAAGTACATTTTAGCGAAAGAACAATACAAAATAGAAGAAAGCATATTTATTACAAAACTAAAAAGTATATGATTTAATATGCTTTTTTTATTTATATTATTTTACGAAAAACTTACACAAATATTTTATTTTTTAATACGAAAAAGATACGAAAAATGTCAATATTTTGTCAATTGAAATATATATTATTTTGATATAATAACTCGCACAAAGAGGTAATAGTATGATAAGAGAGTTAAGTAATAAGATAATTTATAATGATTTTATAAGCAAAGTTGTATTAACAGATGATGAAACAAATGTGTTGAATATGCTTATTTTAAAGTATTCAATTATTAAAATATCACAAGAAATTAATATGAGTGATAGAAACGTATCACGAATAATAAAAGATTTGAAGGAAAAGTATTATATTTATAAAAAAATTGAGATAGCAAGATTAGAGATATTTAAGTCATAATCTTGTCATTTTTTTTATATTCAAAAATCATACAATGAAAATGAAAGGAGATAATACACTTAATAGATTATTTTAAAACAATAATTGAGGAGTTATAAGTATTATCTCTTTTTCATATTTTAGGAGGTAGTAATATGTATAATAACCCTTATCTAAATACTTATAATCCACAAGTAAGCATAGATAAATTAAATGAGCAAATTAATAATTTAGAAAAAATGAAAGCACAGATACAACAACCTGTTCAACAACCAACAAACCTTACACAAAATTTTCAATTAGCACCTACTAATAGAGATGTTATTAGATATGCTAATTCTATTGATGAAGTGCAAAGAGATATGGTTATTGGTGAAACACCTTATTTTAGTAAAGATATGAGTGTTGTATGGATTAAAAATACAAAAGGTGAGATAAAAACTTATGAATTAAGCGAAGTTGTTTTACAAGACGAGAAAGACATTAAAATTAACTTTTTAATGTCGCAAATTGAAGAATTAAAAAAGGAGATGAAGAAAAATGAACTTGATGCAAATGTTAATAAGTCAAATGAAAGCACGAAATCCTCAAATGTTTCAACAATTTCAAAATCTACAAAGCAACAAAAATAATCCACAAGAAATATTAAATAATATGACAAAAAATTATTCTAAAGAACAAATGCAAGGCTTTATAAAATTTGCTAATGGCTTTGGAATAACAAATGACCAACTTAATAAATATGGTATCAACACTAAATAGTGTTTGATATAGATTTAATAGAAAGGAGAAATAATAATGAATGGAAGTTCACAAGGAATAGTTCCTACAATAGACCTTGCCACTAATAATAGTGCATATCCATACCCAGTAATGTATGGAAATGGTGGTGGATTTGGTAATGGTATGTTTAGTGGAGATGCTATTTGGCTAATTGTACTTTTAGCATTAATTTGGAATGGAAATGGTAATGGAAACGGTTTCTTTGGTAGTGGAAATAGTTTTGATAATGGCTATGCTTGGTTAAGCAACGGTCAAAAAGAAATTATGCAAAACACTAACACAGGATTTGATACTTTACATTTAAGCAACCAAATTGAAGGCACAAGAGATGGAATATCTGCATTAAGTAATCAATTATGTAATTGTTGTAGTGATATAACAGGTGCAATATCAAATGGTTTCTATAATGCTGAAATAAGTGCAAATAATAGACAAATTGCTGATATGAACCAAAACTTCAATAATCAAATTGCAACATTAAATGGATTTAATAATCTAAATAATGCTTTATCTAATTGTTGCTGTGAAAATCGTTTAGGTATTGCTAACTTAAATAGCACTATATTAAGTGAAAATTGTGCTGATAGATATGAAGCCGCTAAAAATACAAGGGATATTATCGAAAGCAACACAAACAATACTAGGGCTATATTAGACAAATTATGTCAACTAGAATTAGACAATGTTAAAACTCAATTAGATGCTAAAAATGATAGAATTGCTGATTTACAAAGAGAAATATCTATGAAAGATTTACAAGCATCACAAATAGCACAAAATTCATTCATAGCACAAGGTTTCGCAAATGAGGTAGACCAATTATATAATAGATTATCTAACTGCCCTGTACCATCAACTCCTGTATATGGCAGAACACCTATATTCACTTGCAATAACAACAATGGCTGTGGATGTAATGGATATAATGGCTTAATTTAATAGCATAAAGTAGATTACTACTAACTCGATTACGAGAACTTGCTAAAATGCACAAAGAGTGGGCAAGTCCTACTCTTTTTTATTAAAAATGCACAAAAAATCAAAAATATAGTGCAAATTATGAAAGGAGAAATAAAAAATGATAGAAACAATAATAAATGAACCTACACCACTTATAAGTAATACAAGTTCAATAACATTTGATACTACTGATATAAGGACTAGATGTGCATATTGTTGCAATGGTGGTTGGTTAGATTATCAAGATGGCAACCCAATATTTAAGATATTTGGAAATGGATATAATGGATATTATAATGTAAATTTTAGTGCTTCAATTTCTTCTGCAACTGCTGGAGTAGTAGCAATAGGATTATATGAAGATGGTATATTAATACCTGATACAGTAAGAGCAGTAACATTAGCAGCAGCAGATGATTATGAAACTGTATCATTTAATAAAAAAATAAGAGTATGTCCTAGAGGAACAACTAATATAACAGTAGGAAGTGTAGCAAGTGTACCAACACCAACTGACCCAACAACACCTATAACTACTGAAATACCAATTATTACAAATGCTACATTTAATATTTCAAGAAGTAATAATTAATGAATAAAGTTGATAATTTAAGTCTTGTATTACAAGCATTAAGTTTACAAATATTATTTCAAGATTATAACAATTGTGATTTAATGAATGAATTACAAACACAAGATGAAAAATATTTAAAACAGATATTAAAAAATCAAGAAGAAATTTTAAACCTTTTAAAGAAAGGAAGTGAAAATAATGGAAGAAAAGTTACTAACTAAAACTGATGAAAAGATAAAGGAAATACTTGACGAAGATATAAACCCAAATAACCTAGATTACTTATATAAATTAAGTAAAATAAGACATTATGCAAAGGAGGATAAAGAAATGTACGGAAATTATGGTAGAGGAAACTATGGTAGAGAAAATTATGGCACTAACTATGGTAGAAATAACTATGGTGAATATGGCAATTATGGTGTTTATGGAAACTATGGAGAAAACTATGGTAGGAGAGGATATGATGCAAAATATCGTGGTGATGATGAATTAGATAGAATGGCTGGAGAATATGGAAGATATATGGAAAGTCGTAACAGATATGGTGCAGGAGAAGAAACTGATAAGAGTTTTCACTATATGGTAAAAGCATTAGAAGATTTTATTAAAGTATTACACGAAGAAGCAAATAGCCCACAACAAAAGCAAATGTTAAATGAAACGCTACAAAGAAGTATGATGTAATATGTATAAATTCTATAACAACAATAGTTTAGGCTTATTTGAGAATGACTGTACTATAAGAGCCATCTCAACTGCAACTAATAATAGTTGGGATGATACTTATAAGCATTTAAGCAATATTGCAAGGTTAAATGGAACTATGATGGATGACAAAGATTTTATAATAAAATATTTAGACGAAAGATACGATAGAATATATAATTTACCCAAAACAGTTGGAGAAGTTGCAGGGGCTTATTCTGATAATATATTATTAATAACAATGAATGGACATATAGTATGTTCAAAATATGGTGTTATTTATGATAGTTTTGATTGCCGAGATAGAATAGCCGAATATTGTTGGAAAATTAAGTGATTTGACAAAAATTCAATACTATGTTACAATTAATATGCAAGTGAGAAAAAAACTCCAAATTAAAAAAATATGCTCATTTGCTCTTTTTAAAATTATTTTGTTTTATTACAAGCAAAAAAGATAGAAATTAATCTATCTTTTTTCTTTTTAATAATTATTTAACCAATCTTCAATATTATATCTATAATTTGTTCGTAATTTTATTACTTCTATTTCTAAACCATTTTCTTCAAAGTATTCGATTGGTATTGATTTTCTATCATTATTTCTTAAAAATTCCTTAACAAATTTAATATTTAGTGAAAAGCATCTTTCAATATCACTAAAGAATACTATTAACATTGGTATAACACCTGTTTTTTCACCTGCTAATAACATCTCATTTAATTGATTTTCTCTTATACACGTTAAAGGTAATGACTTCCCTTTATGTGATTTATATTCTAATATTAACAAATTATTAGCACCATTATTACAATGATACATAAAGGCATCTGCAATATTGTTTTGTGAAAATCTTAAATTATTATTACCACCATAATATGAACTTGCTGTGTCTTTTAAACGATAATAAAAAATATTTGTTGTTTCAGGTATTGACAATCTCCAATTTTGTTCAAACACCTTACCTAGATTTTTCATTGTTCATCTCCTTTTCTAAACTTAATTTGAAATTAATTTGTGCAATTTCTTTTTTTATTTTTTTAATCTTATTAAAAACTCTTGTTCTTGCTTTTTCATCTCTATAATATATGTCTAAACTCCTTTTTAAACTGATTTCTTCAAGTTTTAAGCGAGATAATTTATCTATTAATTCGTTATGTTTCATTGTTGTACCACCCTACTATAATATTAACATAAATTGACACTTTTAGCAATCTATGTTAAAATTTGTATAGTTAGGAGAGTTGAATATGCCTAGAAAGAGAAAAGAAAATCAAGAAAAAATCGAATATGAAATAATAGAAAATAACAAATTAAGAGAACTTGAAGAATTTTATGTGAATGGTACTATAAATGATTTATTACCTAAAATTCAAGAAAAAAAAGAAGAATTAGTTAATAAAATGATAGAATATGCACAAAATAACGAAAAACCAGTAAAATGGACTAAAGATGGTGATGCTTGTGCTTGGGAAGTAAAAATTAATCCAATTGTAATTACTAATAATTTCTTTAAACCAATCATTCCTGTATTAAATCAAGAACCTATATATAATGCTGAAACATTAGGCTTGGTATTTGATTATTATTGTGAATTACTTGCCGAAGTAAATGAAAAAATAGGTAGTTTTCCTAGTTCACTAACATTGTTTTGTAAATTTGCAGGAATTACTATGTACACATTAAGAAAATTTAAAAATAGTGATGATTATAGTATGAGAGTAGTTGCAGAAAAAATATACGACCAAATAGGTGATGAAAATATCACAATGTCGCAAATGGGAATTGTTAGAGAAAAAACAACTTTATTTAAAATGAAATCTCAAAATGAAATGGTAGAACACGTACAACCACAAATAAAGGTTAATGTTAATACTGATATAAATATGGATAGAATACAAGAAAGAATAAATAAATATAAGTATTTTGCTAATAAGAAAGGTAAATAATATGTCTGGTAAAGAAATATATAAATTAATAGATGAAACATTAACCATATTAGAAAATAATTATAGATATAATTATGGGCAAAAAATAAGTTTTGTAGAAGTATATGAAATGATACAAGATTTATATGCTATGCTTACTAATCTTGAAAAAAATATAAAAATTTGTGGTGAAATAGCAATTAAGAGATATATACCTTTATTAGATTTATTAGTTAAAATTGATAAAAATAAAGAACATATTGCAGAATATGATAAACAATTAAAATATGGTTATAAATTAGGTGCTAGAGTAAGTTTGGAACATTATTTTGTTTATAGAGAATGGGAAATGATGGAAAAAGATAAATTCTTTTCTCCTAGATTTCCTGCAATAAGTGGGTATATACATTTTTTACAAGAGATTGTATTAAATCCTAAATTTACTGAATTAATATTTAATGCACCTGCTGGATTTGGTAAAACTTTTCCTGAAAAGATTGCAGAGGCTTGGTCTTATGGAATAGACCCAACAGGTGCTATAATGGCAATATGTTCTAATGACACAGTTGTTAAAAATGGTAGTGCTTTAGTTAGACAAGAAATGAAAAGTGATTGGTTTGGAGAAGTATTCCCTAAAATGAAATGGGATAAAGAAGATAAAGATTACTTTTTAAAAGAAACCGATGGAGATTGGAAATTAAGAGATTGTAAACTAGGTGCAAGTTATAATGCTTCAACAAGTAATTCTACTGTTATAGGTCAAAGAGCAAGTAAATGGATACATATAGACGACTTATATAAAGGTTATAAAGAAGCAATGAATAAAGAAACTAATATTGCTTTATATAATGAATGTCAATTATCTTGGAAAACAAGATTTGTATTAAATGCAATTCCTAAAATGGTTATAACTGGTACACTTTGGGCTAGTGGAGATTTTATGGATTTGGAAATAAAACAATTACAAAAAGAACATACATTTAAAAAACATCCTAAATATCCATATACAATAATAAGTGAAGATGAAAGTTGTGCAATTATACAATTACCTGCATTAGATAAATATGGTGAAAGTGTATTCCCTGAATTAAAATCGACAGAAGAATTATTAAAAATCAAAAATAGACTTGCAGAATATCTTTGGGAAAACAACTATATGCAAAGAAGCACTGACCCCGAAGAGTTTATATTTAGTTATAATAATTTAAGAACTTATGAAACAATACCTGAAACTGATTATAAAGGTGCTTATGCAGTAATAGATGCCACAAGAAAGAGTGGTAAAGACTTCTTTGCTATGCCAATATTTAAAAAAGTTGAAAATGATAATGTATTTGATTATTATTTGAAGGATTGTTTATTTACAAGAACAGCAACAAAAGATATGTATTATGCAATAGTAGATAAAATAATTGAACATAATATAAGATTTCTTGTTATAGAAAGTAATGTTACAAGCGAATTAAAACAAAATATTGAAAGAATATGTGGAGAAAAAGGTATTATATCTCCTGAAATAATAGAAAAATATAACACTATACCTAAAGCAACAAGAATAGAAAACGAAAAGCATATAATTAAAAAACAAATGGTATTTCCTAAAAGAGATATGTATGGCATTAATACTGATATGGGTAAATTTATGGATAATTTAACAACATTTAACTCATCAGGAAATAATGCAAATGATGATGCACCCGACAGTTGTGCATTAGGGGCAAGTGAAATAATAGAAGAAAATAGTCAACCTCAAGTAGCAGTTGCATTAGACTTTGTAAGACAATATATGTAAATAGATTGTCTTTTTTTTACACATACTTGACATATTTTGAAAAGTATTATATAGTTATGGTAGGGAACATAATACAATAGGGAAAAAGGAGTTGAAATATGAAAACATTTGGACGTATTACTTTGTACGCTAACTATACAGAAAAACAACTTCTTGAAGGCACACAAGCCGAAAAAGATGCTAAAGTTTTGGATATTTTAAATAATAGTATAGAATTACATAATCAAAATCACGATGAAAGTAGATATTTATTAGACTATTTATATGGCGACCAAGACATAAAATATAAAGTTAAATTAACAAGAGAAGAAATAAATCATAAGTCGGTAGAAAATTGGGCTTGGGCATTTATGGATTGGAAAAAGGCTTTCTTATTAGGAAAACCAATTCAATATGCACCACTTGATAATGTTGCTAATGAGGAAATATCTGTATTAAACAAATACAATGTGTTTGAAGATAAAGACCAAAAAGACCAAGAACTATATGAAGATATATTTGCGACAGGTAGAGCATTTAGATATAACAATTATAGTCCAGTAACAGATGATGATGAAGCACCTTATGACATTATTAATTTAGATGTATTAAATACAGAAGTTGTATATTCAAGTTCAATCTCAAAAGAACAATTATTAGCATTTGTAAAAACAAGTAAAAAATATATTGTTCAAGAAGTAAATCCTGATACAGGAAAGCAAGAAACACAAACAAAAAATTATGATGAATATACAATTTATACACGAAATATGAAATATACAATAAACAATAAAACATCTAATTTAGAAATAATTGAAAGGACACCAATATTACAAAATTGCCATTTAATTACTGAATATTATTTTAACAAAAAAAGAATGAGTTTATTAGAAATATGTAAAGACATATTTGATGATATAAATTATGTTGAAAATCTTGATGAAGATGATATTGAAGGATTTGTAAACTCTATAATGGTATTTACAAATGCAGAAGTAAACAAAGAAGGAATGGAAGCAATTAAAAAATTTGGTGCTGTATCAATTAAATCAACAGACCAAAAGAAAGCAAGTGTAGAACTTCTACAATCAAGATTAAAGTCATTAGATACACAAATATTCTATTTAAGAAAGTTAAGTGCTTTACATAGTATATTAAGTGTACCAGAAGCAACACAAAATGGAACAATAAGTAATGCTGAAACAGGTAAAGCAGTATTAACAGGGCAAGGCTTTACAAGTGCAAGTGTTAGAGTTGAAAATGAAGAAAAATCATTTAAAAAATGTGATAGAAATGCCTTAAAAGTAATATTAAGAATATGTAAAAATGCTAAAAATAGTGGTATTAAGAACTTAAAAGTAAGTGATATAGATATTAAGTTTAGTAGAGATTTATCAGATAACTTACTTGTTAAGACACAGGCATTAATGAATTTAGAAAGTGCTAATATACCACCTCAAATAGCAAATGCAGTTATAGGTTTATTTTCAGACCCTGTAAGTGTAACGAAACTTCAAGAAGCATATATGAAACAAAAACAATTATTACAACAAGAAATTCAAAATGCAAAATCAAATAATAATGAAAATAAAATAAACGAACAAAACAACAATATTGAAGATAATCAAGAATTAGACAATCAAGAGCAATAAAATGCTCTTTCACATAGGGGAACAAAGTTTTGTCAGTGCAATTCTGACTACCCTACCAAATATTTAGATTTAACATTTGATTGCTTTGCAAATGTTAAACATATATCTCTGAAAGGTTTGTTAGATACCGTAAAAATCTATCGTTAAGGAGGAGAAAATATGAACAGGGAAGAAGCAAGGAAAATATTAGGAGAAAATGCAACAGAAGAACAAGTTACTAATTTACTAAATAACTTTCATATTCAAGAAAGTAGTAAGGTTAAAGAATTAGAAAAACAAATTAGTTCTTTAAATGAACAAAATAGTAAATATAGCGATTATGATGCAATAAAATCACAACTTGATGAAATTAACAAAGCAAAAATGACAGACCAAGAAAAACTTGAACAAATGAAGAAAGAAACAGAACAAAATCTTAAAAATTCAAGAATAATCGTTAATACTGCAAAAGCAAAAGAAATTTTAGCAGGTTTAGACTTTGACGATGATGATATTGCTATGTTAGTTAGTGATGATGCAGATAAAACTATCAATAATGCTAATAAATTAAAAGCAAAATTTGATAGTTTAAAAGAAAATGTTGCAAAAGAAACAAAGGAAAGTTTAATTAATCTTGATTTAAAACCTAGTATGTCAAATGTTAATCAAAACGAGAACATAATGACACTTGATAAATTTAGTGATTTAAGTGTTCAAGAACAACAAGAATGGTTATCACAAAACCCAAATGGTTTAGATAACTTAAATTAAAAGTTAGTAAACTTAATTTAAAACAGAGAAGGAGAGATAAAATATGGAAATGTACAGAGGAAAAATATTTAATGAAGAAGTATTTGAAAAATACTTAAAAACATTACCAAGTACAAAGAAAAACGCTTTAATATCAAGCGGAATTTACACTAATGTAAACAAATACAAAGCAAAATTAAGCGACCAAGTAGGTGGATTTGCAATTGTAGAACCAATCAAAGGTAGAATTGGTGGAACTCCAGTTAATTATGATGGAAACACTAATATTCCAAAAGGAGCAGAAAGAGATACATTCTATCAAAGAAAAGTATGCTTTGGTAGAGCAAATTCTTGGGGAGAATATGACTTTAGTGCTGATATAACTAATACTAACTTCAAAGCAGAAGCAGGAGAAGTTAAAGAATATTGGAATGAAGAAAGACAAACAACTTTATTATCAATATTAAAAGGTATATTCTCAATGACAGGTGGAGTTAATGGTCAATTCGTTGACAAACACACTTATTCAGTAAAAGGCAATTTAGGTGCTGATGCTTTAAATAGAGCAACTCAAAAAGCATTAGGAGATGCAAAATCAGAATTAACTACAATGATTACTCATTCAATGGTATCAACTAATTTAGAAGGATTAAATCTAATTGATTTCTTAAAATACACAGATGCACAAGGAATTGAACAAGATTTAACAATTGGTACATTCAATGGTAAATTAGTTATCGTTGACGATGGTATGCCAAGTGAAGATAAATATGAAAAAACAACTGATGTATCAGTAGATAGTTCAAAAACATACTATACAAGAAGTGGAAGCGAAAGTGCTGGATATACTTACACAGAAGTAGAAAATCCAACTGATGCACAAATCGCTAACTATTATGAAAAATATACTGAATATGTAACTTATGTATTCAAAAAAGGTTTCTTTGAATATGAAGATATTGGTCTAGTTACTAATAAAGCAATAGAATTAGCAAGAGACCCATACGATAAAGGTGGTAAAACTGATTTAATTTCAAGAATTAGAGAAGCAATTATACCAACTTATATATCTTATGTAGGTGTTGATACAATATCACCAGAAAATAGTGATTTTGAAAATGGTTCAAATTGGGAATTAGCAAACAACAATAAAGTTGGCGATAACAAAGTTTATGTTGATGACAAATTAATCCCACTTGCAAGAGTAATTTCAAGAGGATAATTAAAAGAATAGGAGTGAACTTATGGAAAGTGCAACACAATTAGACTTATTAGAAGAAAGAATTGAATATGACCCACTAATTTTTGGTGAAGGTATAAAATATTATGGATATTCTAACGAATTATTAACTGATGTTTATACATTAAATGAAGAACCAAAAGTAGATGATATTGTATATAATTTTGTTGATGAAGAAATGATTGAATTTGGTAAAATAACTTCTATTAATTTATCATTAGGAACAATAGTAGTTGATGAAGTTGAATATACATATTTTGGAGAAAAAATAGTTTATGAAACTTATATAAAAGTTTTAAAAAGACTTTTAGAAGATAGTAAATATATAGCACTTTCCTTAAGATTTCCATACCAAGATTATTCTGAACTAGAATTACCAAAAAAATTATATAATTGGCAATTAAGATGTTGTGAAGAAATTTATCAAGGAATAGGCACACAAGGAATAAAGTCTTATAGTGAGAATGGTTTAAGTTGGACTAGAGATAGTGGTTATATTTCTTATGAATTAAGAGGAGAAATAGAACCTTATGTAGGGTATATAAAGGAAGTTGATGAAGATGAGTAAGTTTAATGCAATAAATCATATTTATCAAAATTGGAATAAACCAATGTATATTGCTACAAAGAAAGAAGTTGTAATAGATGACTATGGCAACGAAATAGTCAAGTACAACAAACCATTTTTCTTTGGTAAAGTAAATTACCAACCATTAACTACAAAGCAATTAGAGGCATTTGTAAGGGCTTATGGGGAAGTAAGTACAAACATTGTAAGTTGCTTAATAGATTATAAAGACAAAAACAAATTCAATAACTTTGATTTAGCATATTTATATGATGCTACACCAGAAAATGAAATTGAATATGGTGATAATGCAAATTATAAAGTAAGAGCATTTAAACCACAAAACACAAAAATAATGGTAATTTTAGAAGAAGTTATAAAGGAGGATAATTATGGAAACAGTTAAAATAAAAGACATAAAAACAGGTGCAATAAAAGTTATCAAAAAATCTCTTGCAGGAGATTATATTGGAACAGGTAAATTTACACTTGTAGAAGAAAAAAAGCCACAAAACACATTTAGAAGTTTTGTAGAAAAGAAAGAAAAATAATATGTTAAGCATAAAAGGAAATGTTGATAATTTAGAAGGATTAAAAAAATATATTGAATATATCGAAAAAGTACAAAATATGCCTACAAATCTTGAATTTAGAGAATACATCAAATTAAAATGTATAGAAACATTAGAAAAGGTTATGAATGAAAGACTAGGTGGAACTACCAATGATGAGAGCATAGATGTATATAAAAGTTCAAACTTTGTAGAAGATACAAAAGATGGCTTTATATTATTCAATAATGCTAAAATACCTGCTAATGTAAAAGGAATACAAAATGACATAAGTAATTATGATAATGGAATGTTTAATTTAGCATTAGCATTTGAATATGGTGTAGGAATTGTTGGTATGGCAACAGGTAATCCTAATGCTTGGGAATATAATATTCAAAACTATAACTTTGGTTGGTATTTGCCAAATGAAGTTGCAGATAGATATAATATTCCAAGAGAGCAAGAATTTGGAGGATATGAAGGACTAGAAATATATCGCTATACAGCATACGAAATCAATTCTAATCTAGGGAAATGGATTGATGAATATTATGAAAGGGGAGGAGATAACTAATGATAGAAACATATAATAATGTAGTATTTGAATATAAAGACTATATAGAAAATAAAACTCAATATTATGAAGTTAATCCTAATTCACCTTTAGTAGTAAAAGGCTATAATATGTCATCATCAAGGTTTCCAATCATTACAATACAAAATTCAAATATAACAAATACTGATTATTGTACTAATGATAAAATAGAAAGATATGATGAAGTGTTTATAACAATAGATATATATACAAAAGATAAAACAATAAATAATGAAAAAATCGCTTCACAAGTTATCAATGATGAATTAACAAGTTTAACATTAAAATATTTTGAATATAAGAATTTCAAAGTAACATTGTGTAGACCTACACCTAATATGGACAATAGCATTTTAAGAAGAACAATACAATTACAAGGTTTAGTAGGAAATGCACGAAATAATATAATAAGGAGATGAAAAATATGTTTAATAGTATTGAAGATAGAGCATTATCTGAACATAGAGGGTCTGCTTTGTTAGCAAAAAAATCAAATGGTTTATATTCTATATTTTTACCAGTTACAGGAACAGGTGAAAATGGTGCTACACCAAACCAATTAGACAAAACTGCAATAGGTAATAGACAAGCAACTTCTGTTGAAGGTAGACAAGAAAACCCACAAAAAACATTACCATTCTTTGCACACAGAGATAATATCAATGTATTAGAAGAAGCAAAAGGAAAAGTAATAGAATTTATGAGATTATTACCTGACTTTACAGGAGTAAAATATTCAGGAACAGTAAGTTATATGTTACAAAATACTGATGTTGGTGCATTAGAACAAGGACAAATGACAATAACTCCAACAACATCAGATGAATATGTAGAAAATTGCTTTGATTTAGTAGAAGATACAGTAGTTTTCACAAGTTCAATAGATGAAGTTGCAACATTAGAAGTAACTGGAGATGGTTCAACAAGAACAATTGCATTATCAACAAATCCAGCAGATGCAACAATAAGTGCAGAAAGTGATACTCAAGGAGTAGCAACTGTATCATATACAAGTTCAACAAATTCAATAACAATATCTGCCGTAGCAAAAGGTAGTGCAATAATCACTATAACTGCTTCAAAGACAGGTTATGCTTCATTCAAAAGAACAATATTAGTAGTTGTTCAATAATTCGATAAATAACACTATTATAAGACACTTTTAGGCAAAGATAATATAAATTATCGAATTACTTTAAAAGTGTCTTATATTGTATTTAATTCATAAAATAGAGAGGTAGAGATAATTATGAAAAGAAATGAAATAATAGAGTTAAATGGGGAAGAATATACTTTAGAACTAAATAGAGATAGTTTTTTACAAATAGATAAATTATGTAATATACAAAAATCAATGGAGATAATTCAAAGAGGACTATATAACTATATGGACGAAGAAGAAATTGACGATGACTTTGATATTAATTCCTTAAATATAAGTGATGAAGAATTAGAAAAAGAGGTTGAAGTTAAAGAAAATACATTACATAAAATAATAGAAAGAGCATTTCTAATTTGGTTAAACCCAAATCATCACTTAAAATTATCAGAAGTAAGAGAGTTATTAAAACCATACTTTGAAGATGAAAAGAAAGCACAATTTTTAGGTGAACAATTTGGTAAATACTTACAAGAATGTATTGAAATTAGGGAAAAATATAGTGAAGAAAGAAAAAACTTGAAAGCCCTAGCCAACAACAAATAGAAGAATACAACGAAGAAGATATATTAAAAAAATACAATAATTCTTATTATGAATACTTTTGTAATTATCTTTTTCCACAAGCAATTGAGTACGGTATGAGTGCAGAACAATTTTGGAAGGATGACCCACAATTATTCATTTCATATCGTACTTCTTTTATTAATAGAAAAGAAAAAGAAAGAGAAGAAATAGATTACAAATGTTGGTTACAAGGGCTGTATATACACGATGGAAATGGCAAATTAAGTCTTTCTTTAAGACAATTTATAGGGAATTTAGTTGCAAGTATGTTTAAAGGTCATAAAGACACAACACAAATAGATACATACCCAACAAAACCTTATAATGAATTAGCAAAAGAGCAAGAGCAAGAAAAAAAACAAAAGCAAAAAGAATTAAATTATAAAACATTTCACAATGATTTAATTTATTTTGGAACATTAAAACAACAATATGTAAATAAATTATCAAAGAAAGGAGAGTGAAATGAGTGAATAATAATGAAGAAACTAAAGTAAAAGTTTCATTTAACAATAGTGTTACTAATTCTACTAAACTTGATAAATATTCAGAAAAATTAAAAGAAATATATAGTATATTGTCAGCAATTGATAAAGGTAGACTTGCAGAACTTGGTGAATTTAATATATCTTTAACTAAAATTTCCAACAATTCTAAATCAATAGAAAATGCAACAAGCAATTTATCAAAAAATTTAAGTAGTGCATTTAGTATAGGCAAAATTTATATATTTGGCAAAAAAATGATGGAATTAGTAAAAAAAATGTATAATGCTGTGCAGGTAAGTTCTTCTTATATAGAAAATATAAATTTGCTTGAAGTTGCTTATTCAAATGTAAATAGAAAAACAGGTGAGTTTAATGAAGATATTAAAGTAACTTCTGCTAGGATTGAAAACCTAGTAAATAAAATGGCAGATGTTTATGGTCTTGATGAAAGTAGATTAGCAAAGAGTTTTGGTATTTTTAAACAATTAGCAAATGCTATGGAATTGCCTGCTGAAACGGCAGAAGATTTGTCAGAATTAATGGTAAAAATGACAAATGATATTTCTTCTTTATACAATTTACCATTAGATAGAGCAGGTAATGCTTTACAATCTGCACTAGCCGGACAAGTAAGACCCATTAAGTTTAGTGGCTTTACATTGAAAAATGTATCGAATAAAATCGTGAACCTATGCAAAAAGGGTGTAAAAGTAATAACAATGTTATTTAAGCAGGAAATGGCTTATTAATACTTTTGCTAACAGGGAAAACCTAAAATTTAATAAATTTGACAATAAGTACCCTAACAGGTACAATATAACTAGGTGATGAAAATGGAAGGAAAAATTTATTGTTATCATTCTCCTAGTGGTAAATATTATGTAGGAAAAACTTATTGTAGTGATAAAAAAAGACAAAAAGACCATAAATATTGTGTTTTTACAAAGCAAAGTGAATATCCATTTGCAAAAGCAATTAGAAAATATGGTTGGGAAGAAATATTAAAAACATATCAGATATTAGAAAGAGTATATGCAGATACTAAAGAGGAATTGAATTATTTATTGATAGATAGAGAAAACTATTGGATGGATAAAATGAATTGTTTAGTTCCTAATGGTTATAATGTTCAACATAGTAATAATCATACTATACCTCATACACCTAACAAAAAAGAAGTGTATGAAAAAATATCAAAGAAATTAAAAGGTAAAAATAATAATCCATTAATTTCAAATAGAGTAATATGTATAGAAACAGGAATAATATATCCATCTGTGAGAGAAGCAGAAAGACAAAACAATTATACTAAAAATAGTTTAGGCAATTGTTTAAATGGATATAATCATACTGCACAAGGTTATCATTGGAAATATGTAGATAAAGAAACACCTAAATTTGATATTGAAAAGAAACGAAAAAGAAAACCTTTAAAAGGTTATAATCCACAATGTATGGCAGTTATATGTGTTGAAACAAATAAATCATACAAATCAATAAATGATTGTGCTAGAGATATGTTTAATAATAAAAATTATAAAAGAGGAATAAGTAAGTCTTGTAAAACAGGTCGTGCTTATCATAATTATCACTTTAAATTTTTAAATCAAGGCAATCCTGTGCCAAGTCTTAATGAAAATTAAGAAAGGTCTAACGACTATTCCAAGAGGAAGTAGGATAGAGATTAGCACTATCCGAAGTGCGATTATTCCTAAAATTAGGAATGTGATATAGTCTAAACCCACTCTTAAATGAGTGTTAAAATACTAGGAAACTAGGGGTATAAATTGAAGAACAGCGACAGGGGCAGATATAACAGAAAAAACATTACAAAAAACAGTAGATGCTTTAGGATTAGATACAACAATAAATAAATTATCATTTGTTGAAAAAAGATTGATAATGATAATATCATTAACAAATCAATTAAAAAATTCACAGGGAGACTATGGTCGTACCATAAATTGTGGCTTTACATTGAAAAATGTATTGAAAAACTTTGTGAACCTATGCAAAAAGGGTGTAAATATATTTTTTAATATATTTGCTAACGATAAAGACCTTTGTGAGATTTGACAAGAACTATTGAATATGTTATTATTTTCATAGGTGATGAAAATGGAAAAATATTATATTTATAAGTTTCAAAACAAAATAGATGGGAAAATATATATAGGACAATCAATAAATCCTGAAAAAAGAAAATATGAACATTTATATGGAAGAAAAAAAGGAACGAATACATATTTTGACAAAGCATTGGGCAAATATGGTTTAGAAAATTTTGATTTTGAAATTATAGATTATACTAATAACATAAAGAAAATAGATGAATTAGAAAAATATTATATAAAAAAGTATAATTGTTTAAAACCAAATGGTTACAATATTCTAAAAGGTGGTAGAAAACAAAGAGGTGCTTGGAACTCAAAAGAAATAGATGAATATGACTTGAATGGGAATTATATAAATTCTTACGAAAGTGCAAATTATTATCATAATTTTGTAAACAAAGAATATAATGCAAGTTCAATAAGACAGTGTTGTAACAAATTAAAACATTATAAAAATCGTATTTTTAGATTTAAAGGTAGTGAAAAACCAACACCATATATAAAACCTCAACCAAATCATATAAGAAAAATATATCAGCGAGATTTAGAAGGCAATATAATTAATGAATTTATAAGTGTTTCCGAAGCATCTAGGAAAACAAATTCATCAAGAACAGGTATATTAGGATGTGCAAATGGTTATTATAAAACTGCAGGTGGATATATTTGGACTTATACTAAAGAATATGAAAATAAAAATGAATTTAATATAAAATCTATAATTAAAACAATAATATATCAATGTGATGAAAATAAAAATATAATTAAAAAATATTGTAATACAAGAGAAGCAGAAGTAGATAATGGTTTTAATCATAATACATATAAAAAAATATTAAAATATTTAGATACTAATAAATTGTATAAAAACTATTATTGGTATCGTGTCAAATTTTATGAAGATAATATCGTGCCAAGCCTTAATAAAGATTAAGGAAGGTGTAACGACTAACGAAAGGGTAATGAACCGAGTAGTGTAGGGTGGAGATTAGCACCACTCGAAGTGCAAAGAACCTAAACAAGTAAAGTTGTAGGTTAAGAGATAGTCTGAACTATATGGTAACATATAGATAACATATTGAGAGAGCGTAGCAAACCAAACTAGAATAATGAGTGAGCAATGGGAAAGATTGACAAGAGCATTAGGTAATGTATTTTATCCATTATTAGAAAAAATATTACCATATATAAATGCAATTTTAATGGTATTAACAGAAATATTCAATTTTATTGCAAAACTATTAGGTTTTAAAATGCCTGACTTTGATTATTCGGGGTTAGCAAGTGTTAATGAATTAGCACTAGATATAGAAGAAAATATAAATGGTGCAGGTTCATCTGCTGACAATCTAAAGAAAAAATTAAATAGTTTAAGGTCATTTGATAAATTAAATGTAATTTCAACACAACAAAATGTCTCTAGTGGAAGTGGGACAGGAGGCATAGACCAAAGAATATTAGATGCTTTCAAACGTGCATCTGCAGAATACTATGATATGATGGATAAAGTAAAAATGAAAGCAAATGATATACGTGATAGCATTATGCAATGGCTTGGATTTGAAAAACAATTTAATGAAGAAGGGGAAGAAAGTTGGGTTTTCAAAGAAATTACGCCAGGTACAATAATAGGTGCATTGGCAATAGGTTCACCATTTGTTTTAGGAATAGCAACAATATTAGATATTTTTAAGAAAATAGGTAGTACAGATTTTTATAAAAATCTATTTAAAAGTAAAGCAGTTAGTATATTATTTACAATAGCAGGTGTAGCATTTACATTTGATGCAACAAAAAAAATACTAGATGGTGATACAACTTGGGGTACTATATTTGAGGGTCTTGGTGGTAGTGCTATGTTGGCTTATGGCACTTGGAATTTAACACATAGTGTAACAATAACATTAGCAGTAACGGCAATATCTTTAGTCCCACAATCAGCGGGAGTATTAAAAACAGGCTGGAATAAGTTGTTAAAAGAAGTAGATGCTTTTATGAATAATGATGGTAAAACAACTTGGAGAGAATATATGCTTGCTTGGGCAGATGGTGAAAGAATATTTATTGATAGATATGTTAAAAAATTCTTTAGTAGCCTTTTTGATAATATAAAAAATGAAATAGTAACTGCCATAGCAGATTTAGCAGAATGGTTATCAGGCAATGGTGTGGTAGCAACAATGAGAGAAAAATTAGGATGGGACAAAACAGGTAAAAAAGGAAGTTCTGATATTACAAAAAGTGGTGGAGGAATTAATTTATCAAGTATAAGTGGTGATAGTGTTAGAGATGGCATTTCAAATGGTATTGATTATTTTATAAATAACGATGCGGAAGATAAAGGTGTAGAAATAGGTAAAGCCTTAAAAAAAGGTATTGAAAGCCAATCACCAGAAGTTAAAATATCACCAAAAGGAGATATGAATAAATTTAAACAAAATATTGTAAGTGCATTTGAAAAGATGAATAAAGTTGCTGGTGCAATTCTAAACGCATTAGGAATTGATGCTTTTGCGATAAAAGCATTAACCAATTTAAAATTAGCCTCTGGTGGTATGCCTCCAGTAGGGCAACTATTTATAGCAAATGAAAAAGGTCCAGAATTAGTAGGACAAATAGGTGGGCAATCATTCGTAGCAAATCAAAATCAAATGATGGACTTATTAGACAAGAAAATAGGAAATGCACAAAAGAGTACAGGAACACAAGTAATTAACTTGTATTTAGATGCAGACCATAAGATTGGTTCATACGCATTAGACCAATTACAAAATATGGCAAAAACCGATGGTAAGCCAATAACGATAGGAGGTTGATAGATATGTATATATTACCAACAAGTGCAAAATATAGAGATGACACAAGATATTATTCAAAGAGTGGTGATACATATACACTATTAGTTGAAGGAACAGATTATACAGTAGGAAACTCTATTTCAAACGGAGTTTATGAAGAAACAAAAGGTAGTAAAATGTATTTAAGAAATTGGGGAAGTTCAGGGGCTTACTCTGAATTTCCTTACAAAATTAATGAAGTAAATACAATACCAGAACACGATGTATCAGAAAATGATGTAGATTTAGATGCTTATACAAATACAAAAGGAAAGATAATAAGAAATAGAGTAAGACACGATGTAACATCATTAGACTTTGAAGTACCAACTTGGAGTGGTGCAGAATTACACGATTTCTTTGAATATACAAAAGGGGTATGGTTTGATTGTTTATATTTTGATGAAAGTATGTGGGCTTGGGTAAGTAAGAAAATGTATAGAAGTGGAACAGTAAAATATCATAAATATATGGTATATGACTATGAACCACTTAAAAATGTATATACAGAGATTAATTTTTCATTTATAGAGGAGTAATAGAATATGGCATATACAAATTTTCAAAATTGTACAAAGCAAGAATATGACAATATACTTTATAGTCAAGAAGATGTAAACAAATGCAAATTATACTTTAATAATGTAGAAATAGAAACATTAACAGGTAAAGAAGCAGATGACTTATTAGAAAAAATAACATTCACAAAAAGAGTATTACCTGAAAACGGGCAAAAAATATTTAGTTTAGATAACTTTATATGTGAAGAAGTAGAAGTAATAATACACGACATAGATACATCTATGATACAAGATAAGGTTAAAATAGAGTTAGGCACAGTAGTAGGAAGTAATAGTTTAGGAGATATATATGAGTATGTTCCTATGGGAATATATAACATACAAGATACACCTACAAGAAGTGATGACAAAGTAACAATCAAATTAAGAGACAATGCAGTATTGTTTGACTTTAATTATAATGCTTATGACCTAATAAATAATCAATATGTAACAACAAGTGATACAAATTATTTAGAAGGAAAAGAATATTATTCATACAATGAAAGTCTTGATGAATATGTATTATTAGTTGTAGGTACTGACTATGAAATTGGCGATGCAATAAGTGGCACGGTTTATGAGAAAAAAAATACAGCAACAAAACTACAAATATTACAAGATATATGTAGTAAAGCAAATGTAGTATGTAATGTTAATTCATTTTTAGGCGATGATGATGAAGTAGGTTACTATGACAGCACAATATCAGCAAGAATGTATGTTGCTTATTTAGCAGAATTAGCAGGTTGTATTGCAAAAATAGACAGAGATGGTTCATTAATATTTGCATCTATAAATAATCTAACAATACAAAGAATACCTTTAAGTTTAGTAAGTAAATATGTAAAAGGAACTCCATTTGAAATTGAGAGAGTAGTATATGAACTTGGAACAATCAAATATGAAACAAGTAATGATGAAACATTACAAACACTTTATATTTCATCAATAAATCCTTTCGTAGAGACACAAAGTCAAATAGATGCACTATTTCTATTAGTTGATGGCTTTGAACTTGATACAGTAGAAATAACAAGTGATATATTAGGTAATCCTAGCATAGATGGATATGACTTAATACAAGTTTATGACGATGAGGAAGTTGGAGAGCCTATATTATTTACAACATTAGCAAATAATACATTAACATATAGAGGAACATTTAGAAGTAAATATAAAACTGAAATAGGGTTAGAAGAAAGAAAAGAAAATGTAAAAAATACAGGTGAAGCAGTATTTAGAAAAAGCATAACAAGTGAAATAGACAGAACAAATAATAGAATAACAACAGAAGTAAGTGAAACAAAAACATATACGAATGACCAAATAAGTTCTCTTGATAGTACATTACAAGGAAGAATTAATGGTGTAGATAGCGACTTACAAGGTTATAAAACCGATGTATCAACAAAAATTACTCAAACAGCAGATGCTTTAACATTAGATTTTACAACTTCAATAAAAGGCGTTTCTGATACTGAAAAAGAACATCACGACGAATTAACAAAATACATAAGATTTGTAAATGGTGTTATTGTACTAGGCGAAGAAGGTAGTGAGGCAACAAGAATGACAGTTGAATTATCAAATAATAGACTATCATTTAAACAAGGTGGTAATGAGGTTGCTTATATGTCAAATAACAAATTATACATAACAGATAGTGAAATGCTTGAAAATCTAATAATTGGAGATTTTGCATTTATACCTAGAAGTAATGGTTCATTATCATTTAGAAAGGTTAGGTGAGATATATGGCAAGAGGAGATTTTGTAGATGCTGGAAAGTCTAAATTAGCAAATAGAGATGCTTATTCGGGATTTTGGTGGAGATATGCTAATACAAGTCAAGAAGCAATAAATACTAATAGTGATATTATTGAGATTTATCCTTATATTTGGAAAAGCAATAGTATAACAGATGCTTATACAAATAATCTTTATAATTCATATATACAAGTGTCATTTGGTTCAACAACATACAATCAAACATTAAAAACAAAATATAACTTTGGAAATGTATCATTAAACACTAATTATGGTTTGACAAGTGCATTTAATTCATCAAACCCTTTTGGTTATTCTGCACCTTCAAGTATAACATATATAACAACAACAACAAAAGACGGTAAAACCTTATATGGTGCAAGATTTACAGTACAACATAATGCAGACGGAACATCACCAAGTGTAACAATGAAATGGCATTTAGAAGCATCTGCAACACACGGTAATGCAGAAAAAACAATAACAGTTACATTAGACACAATACCTAGAACAAGTAAACCTACTTGTTCAAATACAACATTAGGTGTTAGTACAAGAATAAAAACAAATAGAGTAAGTAATTCATTTACACATACACTTAATATAAAAATAGGTGATACAACAGTTGAAGGACCATTTAATAATATAGGTGAATATAAAGATTGGACACCAGCAATATCAACATATTTACCATATATACCACTTTCAAGTGAAACAGCAACTATTGAATGTATAACTTTTAATGGAAGTACAAAAATAGGAACAGAAAGTACAAGTTGTATATTAACTGTACCAAATAATAGTGATACAAAACCAACAGCAACTGTAAGTATTACTAAAGGTGATAGTGTAGTACCAAGCAATTGGGGAGTATATGTAAAAGGTAAATCAAAATTATTAGTAACAATAGAAGGTACAGCACAAACAGGTACAATACCAGATACATACTCAAGTACAGCAAATGGTGGTTCAAAATCAGGGAAATTAACTTATAGTAATAATGTTTATAGAGCAACATATACAACAAGTGAATTAACAGGTAGTGGAACAGTAACAGCAAATGTAAAGGATGGTAGAGGTTTTACAAGTGATAATGCAACAGTAAATTATATAGTAGAAAATTATACAAATCCACAAATAACAACTAATACCGTAGCAAGATGTGATGAAAATGGAGTATTAAAAGATGATGGAACTTATGTAAAATGGTCTTTTCAAGGAAGTATATCAAATGTAAATAATAAAAATGATAAATCGTTCTTATTAAAATATGCTGAAAAAGGTACAGACAATTGGACTACAATTTATACATATAATAGCAATTATACTTTACCAAACGATGCGACAACAATAGATGTAAAATATCCTTCATCAGGTAGTGGTACAATTAACAACACAAAGGAATATATATTTAGATTTGAAGCAACAGATACATTTACAACAACACCAAAAGAGGTAGAAATAGGTACAGGTGCTGACTTAATGAACTTTAATGCAAGTGGTACATCAATGGCAATAGGTGGGGTATCACAAAGAAGTTCAAATGAAGAATATTTAGATGTTTATACAAATGCTAAATTTTATGGAACTATTGAAGGAGATGTTAGTGGAAATGCAAGTACAGCAACAACTGCAACAACTGCTTCTAAATTAGGTAGTTCAAATGTTGGTTCAAGTGATAGACCTATTTATTTATCAAGTGGAACAGCAACACAATGTAATACTCCAGCAAGTGGGAACTGGTTTAGAGGTGTACCTTATGTTTATAGTGGTGGAGTTATGGAAGTTGGTAGATATATTGACTTTCATCCAACAAATAGTAGTACATTAGATTATTCAAAAAGAATAGATGCAGGAACAGGAACAACTGCAAGAACATTGACATTACCTGATAAAACTGGAACACTTGCTTGTACAAGTGATTTACCTCAATATACATCAGGTTCAGTAACAGCAACAAAATCATCTGGTAATGGTAATATAACAAGTTTTACATATAAAAAGTATGGGAAAGTTGTAACATTACACATTGTTTTTAATACAACAGGTGGTTCAACATCTGCAGGAAGTAATATTTGGAGTGGAACAATATCAGGTGTAGATTTACCTTATGAAAGAACAACAGGTGCAGGATATTATGGTAAAGAAGTATTTATTGGTGGTTTATATGGAACAAGTGAAGGAACTAATAGTGGAAGGCTTGATATAAGAGCAGCAGCAGTAAGTGTTGCACAAACAGGTTCTACTGAATATCATTATTTCACAATGACATATATAATTCCATAATGAAAGGTAGGTGAGATGTATGTTTAAAAAATGGTTAAAATGTGCAGGAATAAGAGCAATTAAGACAATTGCACAAACTGCAATAGCAACAATAGGGACATCAACAATTATAAGTGAGGTTGATTGGAGAATAGTAATAAGTGCAAGTTTATTAGCAGGAATTTTATCATTATTAACAAGTATTGCAGGACTTCCTGAATTAGACAAGGAGGACAAATAATGACAAGAGACGAATGTTTAAATAAAGCAAGTTCATACATTAAAAACACACAATACCCTAATCCAAATGACTTTACAATATTTCAATTTAAAAACAATTTAAAACACGCTTGGTGTGGTGCTTTCATACATTATGTAGTAAAGAAAGACTTAAATTGTGATTGGTTAGAGGATTGTAAAAATTTTGGATATGTACCTGAAATAGTAAAATGGGCAAAATCAAAAGGTTATTGGAATAGTGATTTTAAAAAAGCACAAAAAGGAGACCTAGTAGTATTTAATTTTGAACTTGAAAAGAAAGATTGGTATTCACATATAGGAATAGTAGAAAGTGTATCATCAACAACAATGATAAGTGTTGAAGGTAATACAAGTTTAGGAGAATATAAAAAAGGGTGTTGTGCAAGGAAAACAAGAAATAAAAAATATATAGTAGGGGTTATTTTATTACCATATAAGGAGGATGTTATGCCATTTAAAGTAGGAGACTATGTGTATGCAAAAGAAGATATAAAATTATATACTTCAATAGAATATAAGACAACAAATTACACATTAAAAAAAGATGAAAAATCTTATGTAAGATATATCAAAGGAAACAATGTAGCATTAGCAGACCCAAATACACACGAATATTATTCAAGTGCTTGGACTAATGAACTAGATAAACTTACAAAAGATGAGCCTGTAATTGACTATAAAGATTTGTACATAAAAGAGGTTGCAGAAAATCAAAGGCTACAAATCAAAATAGATGAACTTCAAGCAAAAATAGATAAGGCAATTGCAGATTTACAATAGAACTCTGTTCAAAATAGAGTTGTAGTAAAAAGAGTAAAAAATACATACTCTTTTTATTTTACATTTTAATAGGGTAAATTTTAACGAAAGACATTTTTAATACAATTACACTATTTTTGATATAAAGTGTCTTACAATTGATTTTTATACTAAAAAATGGATATATTTGTAAGTTACTACAATCACAAAAAATAATTTTAATAAAATGTATATAAAAATATTGATTTTTTTCAAAAAATAGTGTACTATGATTATAGTGAGGAGGTAAGATATGAAGTCAATGTGGTATTACATAAGGAAAGATGCAGGGTTAAAACAAAAACACGTTGCAAAGAAATTTAATGTATCTGCACAATTTGTTTCAAAAATTGAAAGAGGAGAATATCCTATGCCAATTAAATTTCAAATCTATTATTTGAGTTTAAGAAATAATGACACAGACAAAATAATTATTGAGTATTTACAAGAATTAGAAAATAAAAGAAAAGAGAGGTATTAGAATGAATGAAGAATTAGAAAAAGTTAAAAAAGAAAGAGATAAATGTTGTAAAGACTATTTAGAACTATATGCAAGAGTTGAAAATACAAAAGAATTAGTCAAACATTTGATTAAAAAAGAAAAGCATAAGATTGAAACAAATGAGTATATTGTTATGTTTTTAGAAGAATTAGGGGATTTAAAAGAAATATTAGATGCTTTAGAGAGTAGGAACTAATATGAGAAGAAGAAAAAAGAAAGACAAAGACTTTAAAAGATTAGAAGGTTATACTAGAGCAAGTATAAAATGTAAAAGATGTGGGCATACTATACTACCTACAAAGGAAAGAGAACTTTGTACATATTGTGGTTATTATGTGTATAAAGATGCTAAAACAGAGTTTAAATATAAAATGTTAGAAAAAAGTAAAAAGAATGTAGCATCTTTGAAAAAGATGTGATATAATGAAAGTGGTTAGAAGTAGGATTTAAAGAAGGCTGTATTGAGTGTATTAGGACTATTTCTAACCAAATCAATATAGTTCTACCTAGTACATTCAATATAGTCTTTTTTTAGACTTGTTGTAGAAAGGAAATATAATATGGCTTTAAAGAGAATAATAAACACAGGATTTTGGCAAGATGAAAAAGTAATTGATTTATTTAGCCCAGAAGATAAATTGTTTTTCTTATATTTGCTAACAAATCCACATTCAACATTACTTGGTATTTACCAAATTAACAAAAAAGTTATAGCATTTGAATTAGGATATTCTATTGAAACAATTAACACACTAATTGATAGATTTGAAAATAAATATCAAATTATCAAATATTCAAATGAAACAAATGAAATTGCTATAAAGAACTATTTAAGACATAGTATTAATAAAGGTGGAAAACCAATAGAAGATTGTTTAAAAAAAGATATAAATGATGTTAAAGACTTATCTTTATTAGAATATGTATATTTAAACATTAAGAAATATTCTAACTTAAATGAAACAATAAACAACATTGTAAACAACGATATATATAATATACTATATAACAATAATACTTATACTAATAATCATAGTCATAGACATAGTGTATCGTACCACGATACGTGTAACGATACGTGTAACGATACGTCAATTGATGAATTATTTAATAGTCTTTGGGAAATATATCCAAAAAAATTATATAGGCAAAAAGCACTAGATGAATTTAAAAAAATAAATCCTTCAAAAGAACTTGCAAATAAAATGATTACACAAGTAGAAAAATTTAAGGATAGTTATGATTGGCAATTAGAATTTGGAAAATATATTCCAAATCTTGCTAATTGGTTAATTGATAGAAGATGGGAAGATGAAGTTGAAACCGAAACAGAAAAAAATGATAGAATATTGAAAGAATGGGAAGAAAAATATGGAAAGGAATAAATATGTGGGAGTTTTTATTAGGTATGATAGTTGGGTTTATACTTCTTGCTTTTATAAAAGCAGGAAGTAGTGATGATTAAATTTAAAGAGGTATGAAAGGAAATGATAAAATATGACAATTCAAGAAACAAAAGAATTTATGAATAGAATAAAACAGCATTATCAAGACTTTATAGTTGACGATAGCAAGTTAAATGAGTGGTATAAAGAATTAAAAAATTATGATTATTTTGAGGTTAATGATAAATTAGAACAACATTTAAGAAATGAACAATATGGGCATCAAATACCTAAAGTTGCTTTTCTTACAAAATACTTAACTAAAGTTGATGAAAAAAATAAAAATGAAGCAAATAATATAATGGTTAAATGTAATGTGTGTGGTGCAAGTATTACTCTTGCTGACTTTGAAAAACATACTGATAGATGTAATAGTGTTGAATATCTTAATGAACAAAGTATAAGACTTTATGATAAAGAACTTAACAAAGACTATTATAGACAAATGGACGACGAAAAATTTGATAGAATTTATGATAATGTTTTAAGAAAAATTCTTGAAGTAACAAATAATAGCATTGAAAAATATGTAATTACAAAATATTTTGAAAGTAAAGAAAATGAGGTGCTTGAATGAAAGACATAATAATTGAAGAATTAACAAAATTATTAATAAAACAAGACATTGAAGATAAGAAAAAAGGCACAACAACCTATGTAAAAAAAGTTAGTTGTTATAAAGACCTTATTGAATTTTTTAAACAATTTGATGTTTTGAAAGAAAATTAGAAAGGAAGTATATATGGAAACAAGTTTATATGTACACGACTACCCTGAACCTAATGAAGAAAAAACTAAAACAATAACAGCAAGAGTAAATGTAACTTACATAATTGAAGGTGAAGTACCTGATGAGTATGAAATATTAGATATTGAAAGAGATATTAGAGATAATTTCAATGAATACTCTGTTTTAGAAGAAGATATTGATGATGTTGAGGTGGTATAAGTGGAAGAACAAGAATTAGACAAAGTTATAGTTGTTGAACAATTGCCAAAGATAACTCAACAACTACAACTTATTAGTGATGAAGTTGACAAAGAAATAGAATATGCGTTGTCATTAGAAGTAAATGACGATACTATTAAAGAAGTAAAAAATGTTAGAGCAAAGTTAAACAAAATTAATACAACTTTAGAAGAAAAACGCAAGACCATCAAAAATGCTATTTTAAGCCCTTATGAGCAATTTTTAGAGATTTATGATAAATTAGTCAGGAATAAACTTAATGAGGCTGACAACACCCTTAAAATGCAAATAAACACCATTGAAGAAAAACAGAAGAAAGAAAAGCAGGAGGAACTAGAATTATTTGCTAAAGAATATTTTAAATCAAGTTGTATAGATGATATTGTTAATTTTGATGATATTCATTTGAACATAACATTATCAGCATCAATGAAAAACTTAAAAGAACAAATAGTAGTTTTTTGCAATAATATTAGAAAAGATTTAGATTTAATTGAATTGGAAAATGATGATATTAAAAATGAAATCTTATTTGAATATAAAAAATGTTTAGATTATGGAAAATCAAAATTAATTGTTTTAGAAAGAAAAAAAGAATTAGAAAAGATAGAAAAACAACAAGAAAAACAAAATGAAATTAAACAACAAGAACAAGAAGTAATTGAAAAGGTAGAAGAAATAGTTGCACCAAAAGAAATAATTGAAGATGAAGATATTTTGACAGTTACTTTTACAATAACAGATACTAAAGAAAATATTATTAAAGTTCGTGATTTTATGAAGGAGAATATGATTAAATATGAATAAGTTTAAAGTAATAATTAAAGGAAATGAAGATGGGTTTATTATTAAAACAAAAGGTGATGATGATGCACTTATTATCGCTAGTATGATGAAATATATTTGTGATTGTGCTTTATATAGTGGTTTTTCTAAAAAAGACTTTATAGAAAGATGTAAACAAACTTATGATGTTTGTAAAGAAATGGAGAGTGTAGAAAATGAGTAATGAAGTTGTAAAAACAAATGGAAGTAATAAAATAGGTTTTACTTCATTTATGACATCAGGAGTAGTTCAAAAAAAAGTTAATGATATACTTGGTGATGAAAAAGAAGGTAAAAGATTTATTGGTGCTATCGTAAGTGCTGTAAATAACAACCCACAATTAAAAGAATGTGATAATGCAAGTATATTAAGTGGGGCTTTATTAGGTGAAAGTTTAAACTTATCACCATCACCACAACTAGGTCAATATTATTTAGTTCCATTTAATGATAAAAGTAGAGGACAAGTTGCTACATTTCAAATGGGATATAAAGGTTATATTCAATTAGCAATTCGTAGTGGTCAATACAAAAAATTAAATGTACTTGCTATCAAAGAAGGAGAATTAATTAAATATGACCCTTTAAATGAAGAAATAGAAGTACAATTAATTGATGATGAAGAAAAGAGAGAGAATGCAAAGACTATTGGCTATTATGCTATGTTTGAATACACTAATGGTTTTAGAAAAACTATGTATTGGAGTAAGGCAAAGATGGAAAAACACGCTTTACAATATTCAAAAGGCTATCAAGCAAAAAAAGGCTATACATTCTGGGAGAAAGATTTTGATGGTATGGCATACAAAACTATGTTAAGACAATTAATTAGTAAATGGGGCATTATGAGTATAGATTTGCAAAATGCTTATGAAGGAGATATGGCATATATCAAAGAAGATGGTTCAAAAGAATATGTTGATAATGAAGATTTTGTTCCTAATGCAGAAATAATAGAAGAAAAAGAAGAACCAAAAGTAGTTTCTTCAATAGATGAGTTAGAATAATATGAAATATCAAATAATAGGTAGTTCAAGTAAAGGAAATTGTATTGTAGTTGAAGATTTTTTGACTTTGGATGTTGGGGTAAGTTATAGTAAAATTAAAAAATATTTAAACAAAGTAAAATTGATATTCATTTCACACGTACATCAAGACCATCTAAATTTAACAACAATAAAGCAAGTAGCATATAACTATCCAAATATCAAGTATATAACAGGTAGTAGAGAAGTAACTATTAAATTAGTAGAAAATGGTGTAAATAAGAAAAATGTCTATTATTTGAAAGAAAAAAGATGGTATAGTCTAGGAATAATAGATGTAAGATTAGAAAGATTAGTACACGATGTTGAAAATTATTGTTTAAAGGCTAAATTTAATACAATAAATAAGAAAATGGTATATGTAGTTGATACAATGAGAATAGACCATATTACAGCAAAAAATTATGATTTGTTTTTGATAGAAAGCAACTATAATGAAGATTTATTAAAAGAACATATAGAAAATTGTGAAGATGAAGGTATGTTAAAATATTTACAAAGAGTGCCTTATACCCATCTATCTGATACACAATGTAACGATTTTCTAATTGAAAATATGGGGGAGAATAGTGAATACTTAAAATTGCATCAAAGTTCATACAATTATAAAGATATAGATTAAAGGAGATTATTTATGAAATTATTTAAAAATTATAAAAAATTATATAACAATGAATTACAAAATAGAGCATTATTAATTAAACAAAATAGCAAATTATCAGAAGAAAGAATAAAAGCACAAAAAGAATGTGTAAACTTGAAATTAGAACTTGAAGATACATTAGGTTTTTTAAACCAAGAAAAAGAAGCAGTGGAACAATTAAAGAAAGAAAGAACTAAACTTAAAAGAGAGATAACTCTACTTAAAAAGGAGTTGAATAACATTGGAAAATAAGCAATATTATACGAACAGTGCTGGTGAAAAAATAGATATTTCTACATTAGAAACAACTCATCTTCTTAATTCTTTAAATAAAAAACAAAGAGAAATATTTAACAAAGAAAGCAAAGATGATGTTTCAAAAGAACTTGAGGAAATCAAAAATTTAAAGGAAGAGTACCATAAAAGATTTAATGAATGGTATGAAAAATTGAATGATTAAAATAAACGATAATTGGGTAATGATAAATAATTTTTCAAACTATTTTGTAAATGCTAAAGGTGATGTGATAAGTTTGCCAAGAAAAGGAAATCATTTTAAAGAACCAACATTATTAAAACAAAATTATGATAAAAATGGATATAAAGTTATTGGAATGATTGATGATAATAATAAGAAACATCTTGTTAAAGTTCATAGAATTGTAGCACAGGCATTTATACCTAATCCTAATAATTTACCTTGCATTAATCATCGAAACGAAATAAAAGATGATAATAGGTTAGAAAATTTAGAATGGTGTTCAGTTGCTTATAATAATGTCTATGGTAATAGGATTAAAAATGTTTCTAAAAAAAATAAAAAACCAGTCAATCAATTTGATAGAAATAATAATTTTATTAAAAAATGGGATAGTTCATTAACTGCATCGAGAAAATTAAATATATGCAAATCATCTATTATTAATTGTTGCAATAAAAAAGCAAATCATAAAACAGCAGGTGGCTTCAAATGGGAATATGTGAAAGGAGATGACTAATATGGAAGAAGAAAAAAAAGGAACAATATGGCATAAAATAGAGCCAAATCGTAAATATAGAGTGTTTAGGAAAGACTATAATGGGCAAACCTTTTATAATATTCAAGTAAGTCAAAAACAATATGATAATACAACAAAAAAATATTATATTCCTATTACATTCAAAAAAGGTGTAGAAGTTCAAAATGAAACTGATATTGTAATACTCAAAGGAATGGAAAATTTAAGAGAAAACAAAAATGCACCTGAAAAGGTAAGACCATATTGTCCTATTATGTCATATATGATAGTTGAATTTGAAGAATATAAGAGTGAAGAAATGATTATGCAAAATGCTTATGATGAATTTAGAGAAAATCTAAATGAAAATGAAATGGTAAGTATATCAGATGACTTTTTAGATTAATTTTAGAGAAGAGGTGAAATAATGGAAGTATTATATGATATATTCAAAATAATGTTATGTGTAACAGGAATATTAGTTATGTTTATGATAATAGTAAGCATAATAATTACACCGTTTATTGAAAGAAAAAAGAAGAAAGAAAGAATGGATGCACTACAATCATTAGCAGAACAATGTATGAAAGAAATAACAGAAGAGTATAAAAATAAAGCAAAAGAAGAAAAAGAAACCAAAAAAACGCCAAGAAAAACAAAGAAAAAGGAAGAAATTTAAAAAAAATTAAAAAAAATTGATATTATGTGTTGACATAGTATCTTTTTTGTGGTATATTATTTTACAGTGAGAGGGAAACAAAGGCAAACAAATTTCACAAAAAGTCATTAATAAGCAAAAGTTAATGATAGAATAATTTTTAGAAAGAGGGAAATAGAATGAAGTTTATTTATGATGATGGAGGAAGAAGTAAATATTTTAAAGGTAATGCAGGAGATTGTGTTACTAGAGCAATTGCGATAGCAACTGGTATTGATTACAAAGAAGTGTATGATACTATAAAAGATTTATTACAACATACGCCAAGAAATGGTTTAAAGAAAAAAGAAACAAAAGATATAATGCACTATTTTGGTTTTGATTGGATACCAACAATGACAATAGGTAGTGGATGTACAATACATTTAAGAGAAGAAGAATTGCCAAAAGGAACAATAGTGTGTCAAGTTGCAGGGCATTTAACTTGTATAAAAGATGGAGTTATATATGATACATTTAATCCTAGTAGAGATGGTGATAGATGTGTATATGGTTATTGGGTAATGGAGGATATAGTATGAATGAAGTAGTTTTAGAAAGAAGAGATATAGTGATAGAACCTTTAATACAAAGGTTCTTGAACTACATCGATGTTAGCGATAACACAGTTAAATCTTACAATGTAGGGTTGTTACAATTTAATGAATACTTAAAAGAAAACAATATTAAAACACCTACAAGAGAAGATGTGATTAATTTTAGGGAATGGTTAAAGATAACTCATAAGCCAAACACTGTCAATGCCTATTTAATCGCCGTACGAAACTTCTATTCGTGGTTAGAGTATGAAGGTATTACTAAAGATATAACAAAGAAGATAAAAGGAATTAAACTTGAAAGACATCATTTAAAGAGAGGTTTATCACAAGAAGAAATAAAAGAAGTATTAAATGTATGCAAAAACATAAGAGAAGAATTAATAATCAAATTAGCCTTAACTTGTGCTTTAAGAATTAATGAATTAAGAAACATTAGATTAGAAGATTTTTACAATGATAAAGGTGTAATAATGTTAAGAGTATTAGGTAAGGCTAGAGATGGTATAAAACAAGATAGTGTAAAGATAGATAGTAGAGTATTTGAACTTATACAAAAGTATTGTAATGAATATAGTGTTAAAGACTATTTATTCTACTCTACAAGCAACGAAAACTATGGGCAAGTAATGTCTACTACATCTATAAGAAAGATAGTTAAGAACTTGTTTAAAAAGGCAAATTTAGATGTAGATATGTTAGTGTTCCATTCATTAAGACATTCAAGTTGTGAAATGTTATTAGAAGCAGGAACACCTGTTCAAGATGTTAGCCAATTCCTTCGCCATAAGTCTTTGAATACAGTTATGGTTTATCAAAAGGAGTTAAATATAAGAAAAAGCACAATGGCAAATACATTAGGGGATTTGGTATGTTAAAGGAGGTGAAGTATAGTGAATAATCATTTATTAGAAATTCAAGCATTAATGTTAAAACAAATGCACAGACTTGATGAAGGATGTACTAAAGGAGAAATTCAATTAGAAATTGGAAGAAGTGGTGCATTAAGTCAAAATGCACAAGCATATTTAAAATCAGTAGCAACAAGTATTAGAGTTAAAGAAATGGTAAAAAACAATCCACAAGCCGAAAACACAATTTTAAATGAAATTGGTGTATTGGAAGGTGATAATTAATGAGAGTACATTATAATTATACACAGGAAGAAATTGACTTTTTAAAAAGCATTGTAAAAGGTAGAATATTATACCAAGTAAATGAATTATATAAAGAAAAATTCAATAAAACATTAACAGTTAATGAATTATATGCTTTTAGAAGAAGATATAAAATAAAAGCAGGTACATTTTATAGGGGTGGCAAGTATGTTTATGAATTTACTGATGATGAAATCAAATGGTTGACAGAGGTTGTAAGTGGTGAAAATACTAGCAAACAAATAATAAAAATGTATAAAGAAAAATATGGTAAAGAATTAACATATAATAAATTACAAAGATTTAAAGTAAGATATAAGGTTAAAAGTGGCATTGATGGTTGTTTTGGGAAGGGCAATCCTTTAAATGGAAACCCTCCTGCACCTATTGGGTCAGAAAGAGTGTTTTATGAAAAAGGTAACATAAATCAAAAAAGAACTAGAATAAAGGTAGCACCTTATAAGTGGGTTGAAAAACAAAGGTATGTTTACGAGCAACATTATGGGAAAATACCTAAAAATTGTGTAATTATATTTTTAGATGGCAATAGAGATAATTTTGACATTAAAAACTTAAAATGTATTACACATAAAGAACACGAAATTATGGCAGGAAATAACTTGTATTTTAAAAATAAAGAGTTAAATGAAACAAGTATAGCCATCGCTAAATTAATGGAAAAAATGAAAGAGGTACAATAATGAAAATACAACAAACAATTAAAAGAAAAGATGGTATTGAATATACTAGAGAAAGAAATTCTAATGAGTATAGTACACATCTACATATTAGAATTGATGCAAATACATTAAATCAAATAAAAGAAATAGCAAAAGAAAAAGAGATTAATTATAGTGATTTAATTAGAAAAATCATAAAAGAATATATTGAAAAAGGTGAGTAGTATGAATTTATTTGACATATTTGTAATAGTATCTTATGGAATTATTTTGTTTGTAACTATATTAGGCTTAATTATTTATTTGATAAAAGAATTGAAGAAATAAGAACTAATATTGACACATATATATTCTAGTGCTATTATATAGATAAGCAATAAGAACTAAATTCTAATATAATAGAAAGGAGTTATATATATGGCAAGTACAACAAAAGAAAAAAAGGCTAGTAAAAAATACTATGATAAGAATAAAAAATACAGAGAAGAAAAAATAAGAAAACAAGTTGCAAAACAAAAAAATAACAAATCTGAAACTAATGAATATCATAGAGAATATTATGCTGAAAATGGTCAATATAGAGCCTATAAGCGAAAATATGCTGATGAGTACCGTAAAAAAGAACCTCTTAAATCGAGAGCAAAAAAATATAGAAAAGCATATAAATAAAATTGATATACAAAAGTATATCTTTTTTTAAGCATAAAATTCATCGTATATAAGTCCATATTTTACATTATATTTACAAATATATTAATGTATATTTTTGTAAAGTTTACATTATATTGACACAAATTTAAGTAAAATTATATGTAAAATCTTGTATAATTATGTTAATTTACAATGTATTTATATGTAAATATGTAAACCTAATGCGTGTAAAATGTAAATTGTAAAACTATGTAAATCATAATCTAAAAATCTAAACATTTTATAAAAAATGTAAACATCTGTAAACACCATAAATCATTGTTTTAATGGCTTATATTGAATAATTCTTCTTGAATAGTATAATTGTACTAATTTTAATTTAAAGTGGCTTAAATAGTGAATAAAGCATAAAAAAATAGTATATTTAATTAGTATTATATCTAGTATAAATTAAATATACCTATTTTTTATATCATAAATCAATTCTAACAAACAAAAATATAAAAATAGTATAATTGTACTATCTAACTCTAAAATGGCTTAAAATGGCTTTAAAATAGAAAATAAAAGGTATAGTATATAATCATAAATAAATATGATATATTTTATTACCTATAATCTATATTATGTTAACTTCTTAATACAATAAAAAAAATACTTAAACATAAGTATTTTTTATTCTTTCTAATTGTTCAATTATAAAATTAAGTTTTATATATTCTTCATTAATTTTTTTATCGTTCAAATCACTATCTAATCGTGCTGTTGCAAATCTTAATAATTCTATTGCTAATCTTAACATATCAAAATCATTAATTTCATTGCATAAGTTTTGCAACATATTCTCACCTAAAATATCATTAAAAGTTTTTTCTATATCTATATCATAATTCATATTAATACCTCACAAAATCACTTTCTACAATAATTCTTTCTCCTATTCTTGTGATAGCATAATATAATTGTAAATCGTATTTTACTTCATTATCTTTATATATTTCAACTATAACTGAATAATCTTCAAAATCATTGTCAAAATCAAACTTAAAATCATAATTCCTAATTTCTAAACCATAATTATTTAATCTTTCTCTTAATTTTTTCTTTAAATCTTCAAAAGTGGTAAATCTTGTTAAGATTAAACCATTATCAAAATATTTTTCTATCATATTTTCTTGTATTTCATTTAATTTATTCATAATAACACCTCCTAAATAATACCATTTTCTTTCAATTCTTCCATTGTTATATCAATTCTACAATTATTTAATATTTCTATAACTTTATCAATACTAAATAAGTCTATTATTTCATTTATCAAACTATAAGCAACCATATCTATATTAAAATTACTTTCTATATAGTCTAGCATTTTACTTTTATTCATAATATTACCTCCAATGCTAACATAAAAGCACTTTCATAATCGCAACCTAATTGTAAATATAATTCTATATAATTATTTAATTTTTCCACTATTGCACCTCATATATTTCACTTTCTAATTTATTTATAAATTCTTTTAAATTTTCCAATGTTGCTTTTTTCTCTTCAATATATTCATCTTTAGTATCTAATTTATGTATTGCCTCATTAATTAGCATATTATAATAAGAAAAATCACTGCTTTTACCTGCTATATATTTAATTATGTTGTCTTTAGTTTCATCTTTAACTTTAACTATTTCTATCTGCCATATATCGTTTATATAATCAATAACATATTTTTGTGGTAAAGTTTTTAAAGTGTTGTATAATTCTTCATTATCATCACTATCACACCACTCTAAAGCATTTTCCCTCCACTCTTCAATAGTAAATGCTCTATACATACCAAAACTACCACCTTGATAATCTCTTATACATACATATAAATCTTTATTCATTTTCCCACTCACTTTCTATTATAAAACTTCCCATAGGATGTTCGCTTACTTTTACAATATCATTATCACTATAAATATCATTTAATGTATCTTCATATAAATTATCTAATAATTCCATAATCTTTCTAACATTATCACTAAAGTTTTCATAATCACACTCACTACCTGTTAAACATTGACTTGCTATTTCATATCTAAAATATTCTTTTAAATCTTTTATACTACCTATTACATAATCACTTGTTATTTTAATATTACTATTACTATAAATCATTATTCTTTACCTCCACTGTGTTCAATTAAATTATTCATATCTACATAATCACTAAACTCAATGCCAAAATCATACTCTATATTGTCAATTAATGTATTTATAATATATTGTTTTAAATCTTCAAAAGTTATTTCTTCTTCTTTAGTATCTTCCATAACTTTATATAATTGTTTTGTCTTTTTTAAATATTCATATAAATATTTAAATGTTTCAAAATTAACTTTCATTATTCACACCTCCAATTACAGCCATTATAACCACAACCTATTAAAAATGCCTCGTAAATACTATGTAATATTTCCCACTTTACTTGTCTGCAACCTTTTACACTATTTTTTATATGTTCTTTTGATAATAAATGTAATAAGTTGTCTTTTTCTTCTTTTGTCAACTTTCCATACGTCCAACTATTCTTTATACAATAGTCAAAGTATTCTTCCATTATATTCATAAATCACACCTCTTTCTTTTTAATTGTTTGTATTATATCATTGTATTTTACTTATTAATGACTTTTTATACCATATTTTTTATAATAATGTTTATAAAATATAAAACCTAATATTTTATTTATACCTTCAATGTCTCTTAAATAAATCAAAAAGTTATGTTTTGTATGATAATATTTTTCTTTTCTATACAACCAACTTTCATAATTCATAATTTATACCTCCTAATTCCAATTAGTACCATCGTGTAAACCTTTTACAAAAGCATATAGTCCTACAATTATATATAAAATTGCCATTATTTACCTCCTAACATTTTAGTAATGTTTTTAATATCTTTTAATATTTCTTTTAATTTCATATTTCTTTTTTTAATTAAATAAACTACACTTGCACTAATTTCAACTTGTATTTCTTCGTTTGTTTTACTTTCTAAATCTTTCCATAAATCTTTACTATTCATAATTAAATACACCACCTTTTAAATATTCTACAAATTGTTCGCTATCAATTTCCCATTTTTTTTCTTCTTCTAATTGATTAAACTTAATTAATACATAGATAATACTTGTATATACTATTTCTACATTTTTTTCTTTTATGTTTTTTGTTAGTTTTCTTAAACTATCGTCTAAAAAACATAACAAATTAGACTTAAATTGAAAATCACTTTCTTCCAATAATTCTTTTACTATTTTTTCTCTATTATTTATCATTATGATTAATGGGGCTAATCTACTACAACCTAATGGATTTTCACTTTCTAGTCCTAAATATTCTAATACTATTTCAAAATCTTTCATTTAAACACCTCCTTTTAGAAATAAGAACTATAATATATTAACATAAGAAATAAGAACTAATATTCTATATAATGTATTAATTGTTTGTATTCACTTTCTATTAATTCATTTTCTTCATAATGTACTGCAATTAAACAACTTTTAGTATCTTTACCTACCAAAATTAATTTTTCGTTTGTTTGTTTTCCATTTACGATTGCACCTTTATCTTCTTTGCTTGAATGATAAACAATATAACCCTCTTTTTTTAATTTTTCTATTGTCTTATAAAAATCTTTGCTTTTTTTAAATCTAATCATTAATCTTTTTGAAATATCGTTCATTTTATACCTCCTTTTCCTCGTTTGTTGCACCTATAATATCATATCAATTTTGCTATTAATGACTTTTTTGAAAAATATTGCCTTATATTTTACAATATATTTGCCTTATATTTTACCTTATATTTTGGCTTATATTTTGTCAATTTTCTTGTAAAATCTCTGTAAATCTTAATGTAAATATAATATCAAGTTTTGTATATTTTTGTATATTTATGTAAATATTACATTTTACATACATTTAATATACAATTTTACATTTATTTTACATTTTTTGCACGATTAAAACGTAAAATGTTATACCTACATTTTATTTAAAATATGTTAATTGACAAAGTCGCTTTTTTTGTTAGTGATTAGATTGTAGCATAACATTTTTTTTATTAATGACTTTTTTAATTTGACTTTTTTTTAATAGTGTGTTATCATTATATCACTTGGAGGTGATACTATAAAAAAATAGATATTTAAAACACTAAAACAAAAAAATGAAATAATATTAAAAAGAAAAGGAGAAAAAGAAAATGGAAACAATAAAAAATTATAAACAATATTTTATAAATAATAAAACATTTAAAGAAAATCAAACAATTAAAACAATAAACACAATATTAAAACACAATAAAAGCGATATTAAAAAATTAGAACAATGGGAAAAATCAAGACTAGTGGAGTATCTAACAGAAAATCAAACAAAATTATTATATGATAACAAAATAAAAGAGTTAAAAGCACTATTAAAAAAATATAAAATAAAAGCACTAGAAAAACAAAAACAAGCAAAAATTAAAGCATTAGAAGAGTACAACACAATCAAACAATTAAAAGATATAAAAGAAGCAACTTTTGAAATAGAGTGGACTGGTAAAAATATATATGGCTATCAATGTAAATGTATCGCAAAAATAAAATATAAAAATGGTAGTTATAAATATTATGAAAGTGAAAGAACAAATGGATGTGGTTATGATAAATCAAGTACGGCTTTAAGTTATGCTTTAAATAATACGGCTAAAATATTATTAATAAAACACGGCAACAAGATTTTAAAAGACACTAACAAACATTATAATTATTATGCTTGCGAAAATATGTATTTTTCCTATGGCGTGGGGCTTTCTTCTTATATAACAATGTTTAAAAATATGGGCTATAAAGTACAAGAATTATACCACCACAATGAAGATACAACAATTATAATAAGTAAGTAGGTGCTAAAAAATGAAAACTAAAAAGGCTCTTATATTATATAGATATGACAATTTCAAAAATGACTTTGAATATATAAAAGAATATTATGACACCAAAACAATATTAAAAGAATATAAACTAAAAAACAAAAAATCAATATATAATTACATTTATACAGATATAGAACAAGCATTTAATATTAATAATAAGTTATTTAATAAATATATTATAATAAAAGAAGATATATAAAAATATATCTTTTTTTTATATGTTATTATATATATAAGACTATATAAAAAGCAATATGGTCTTTTTTTGGCATTTTTAAGCATTTTAAGACACTTTTAGTATAATATAGTATGTTTATATTATTTTATATCTTATTATTTAATATGGTATGCTTAAATACTAAAATA
>Ga0310696_10000732_pt1 | contig 49035 bp, 40 predicted proteins | sample AusTroGonzalo_MG_4_FD_203885 | JGI IMG/M metagenome (GOLD analysis project Ga0310696, IMG submission 203885) | Bovine rumen microbial communities from tropical cattle in Woodstock, Queensland, Australia - Gonzalo_02 (v2) (version 2) | ecosystem: Host-associated > Mammals > Digestive system >...
GCAACCCCTGCAGACACTTATGATTCCGCCCGTGGATGCACGACAGCGCGAGGACATCGAAAGCGTGAAGGACATCTTCCTTCAGGAGGTGAATGTCAAGGATGTGAAATTCGCCGAAGGTCAGGGTATCCTGGTGAAGAAGGTGAAGTGCAACTTCCGCACCATGGGCAAGAAGTTCGGCAAGCTGATGAAGGCCGTAGCCGCCGCCGTCGATGCCCTCTCGCAAGAACAGATTGCCCAGTTGGAGCAGCAGGGTACGTTGCCTATCGATGTGGAGGGGCAGCAACTCGTCATCGAGGTCGCTGACGTGGAAATCATCAGCGAGGACATCCCAGGTTGGCTCGTGGGCAACGAGGGCAACATCACCGTGGCTCTTGATATTACCATCACCGACGAACTTCGCGCCGAGGGTATGGCGCGAACTCTGGTGAACCGCATACAGAACCTTCGCAAGAAGAGCGGACTGGAGATAACAGACCGCATCAACGTCACCATCGAACCCAATGAAGCCTCGACCAATGCCGTCAACGCCTTCGGCAACTATATTGCACGACAGGTACTTGCCGACAGCCTGGTACTCGAGAAAAACGATGGACAGGAAGTGGATTTCGATGATTTCAGCCTGAACATCAAAGTTACTAAAAACTAAACTAGTATGAAAACGACCACAGATTAAACAGATTACCTACCACAGATTACACAGATTACACAGAAAGCCGCGATTATTCGGGATTTCACAGATTCCATGCGACTTCAAAATCGCGGCGTTAGCCGCTGTAATCCAATAATTAATCTGTGAAAATAGTATCAACAACGCGCAGCCAGAATCTGTGAAATCTGCGAAATCTGTGGTGAAGTATAACAAAAACAAATAAATCGTTAATTGTAAATTCTATTGACCATGACAGAGAAGACACGCTACACTGACGAGGAACTCGAGGAGTTCCGTCAGATTATCAACGAGAAACTGGCCCTGGCCAAACGCGACTACGACCAGCTGATGGCCAGTCTGACAAACAAGGACAGTAACGATGTTGATGACACATCGCCCACCTACAAAGCTTTGGAGGAAGGCAGTGAGGCACAGACGAAAGACGACCTCTTGGCTTTCGCTGCCCGTCAGCAAAAGTTCATACAGGGTCTGAAGGCTGCACTAGTACGCATCGAGAACAAGACCTACGGCATAGACCGCATCACGGGAAAGCTCATTCCCGCTGAGCGTTTACGCGCCGTACCTCACGCCACACTCAGCGTCGAGTCAAAGCAACTGGAGAAACAACGGAAGTAGTTTATGCTAATAAATGTTTAGTTGTAAGTTAAGCAAGGGTTGGCTGGCGGTGCTGATAGTCTTCGCCGTGCTGTTCATTGACCAGGCTGTGAAGCTATGGGTAAAGACCTCGATGACACTTGGCGAGAGCATCCGCATCACCGACTGGTTCTACATCTACTTTATAGAGAACAACGGCATGGCCTACGGTATGCAGATAGGGTCGAAGCTGGCCCTGTCGCTGTTCCGTGTGGTGGCCATCGGCTTCCTGTCCTACTACATCTGGCTACAGGCACACAAGCCCAATGCCAAGTGGGGCTATATCGTCTTCCTGTCGATGATACTTGCCGGTGCGGCAGGAAACCTCATCGACTGCATGTTCTACGGACTGTGTTTCGATGCCTCCGGCTACTTCGCTGTGAGCCAGTATGTTGGCTTTGGCAATGGCTATGCGCCCTTCCTTATGGGTAAAGTAGTAGACATGCTCTACTTCCCACTCATAGAAACCACTTACCCCGACTGGTTCCCATGGTGGGGAGGAGAACGGTTCATCTTCTTCAGCCCGATATTCAATATTGCTGACTCTAGCATTTCCGTGGGTGTGGCCGCGCTCCTGCTGTTCTACCACAAGGAGATAAGCCACATTTCCTTAAGGAGTGAAAGTGGAGTGAAAGTGGAGTGAAAGTGGAGTGAAAGGGACGTTACTTTCAAGGTCATTATGATGTGCATGAAGCTAATAGGTCTCTACCATAACGTCCAACGTCTAGCAGCTGGCATCCGCTCGCTGCAGCTGAACTATCGTCCCTTTCACTCCCCTTTCACTCCCTTTTCACTCCTTCTCACTCCCCTTCTAATATTCTCCTGCATCCCCACGACACCGAGCCAGTATATCCAGCCCGACGACATGGAGGACATACTGGTGGACTATCATCTTGTGCGTGCCCTGGCTCATAACACTTCCGTGCCCAACGACTCTATCCCTTATTTCCAGGCCTTGTGTTTGCAGTCGGTATTTCGCAAACATGGTATCACGCAGGAGGAGTTCGACTCCTCTATGGTCTATTACTACTCCCGTGCCGACCGCTTTCAGGATGTCTATAAGCGGGTGGCCGAGAGACTGGAGGAGCGCGCCCTCATCCTTGGTGCCACCGAGGGTGAGATAGGCAAGTATGCCTCGTTCAATGCCACGGGCGACACTGCCAACATCTGGGCAGACCGCACCCGTATGGCCATGATGCCCACACCGCCCTACAACCGCTGGGACTTCCGTCTGGAGGCGGACTCCACCTATCAGCGCGGCGACAGTTTCCTGCTGCAGTTTATGAGCGATTACATCTATCAGGACGGTTCCAAGAACGGCGTTGTCTATCTGGCATGTACCTACGATGACGATAAAGGCCGCGACACCACCATCTCGCGAAATCTGCACTTCCTTGCTTCGGGCATCAGCCAGCTCAACTTCCCTGCCTACGACGATGGCGACCTGAAGGAGCTGCGCGGATTCTTCTACCTCGGCGACGGCAATGACCGCACGACAACCGTTCGTCTGCTCTTCCTGAGCAATGTACAATTCATACGCTTCCATAAGAAACATGAAGAAACTAAGAAGGATAGCCTGTCACAGGCTGGTGCTTCCGCCGGAAATGGACAGCCCGTTGCTGTCGACTCCCTCAGTACTGGAGATTCAGTCTGGAGTAGCCGTCCGCTGGTACACCTTGACTCAGGAGCTGCCCCAGACGGAGTGGTTGCCCGGCGAGGTCGTCCTCTCCCACGATGAACAAGGGCAGCTCCGGGCCTACTACAACAACCAACAACTATGAAAATAAAAGACAATTCGTTAAATTCGTGTAATTCGTTAAATTCGTGTAATTCGTTGTTTTTAAAAAAGTAAGTTATGAACACGAAAGTACGTTTGGCAGTAATGAGCTTCTTGGAGTTCGCTGTCTGGGGAGCCTACCTCACATGCATGGGCAACTATCTCGGGACCGCCGGCCTGGGTTCGTCGATAGCCTGGTTCTACGCCATCCAGGGCTTCGTATCCATCTTCATGCCCACCCTCATGGGCATCGTGGCCGACAAGTATATCCAGCCGCAGCGACTGCTAGGTCTCTGTCACCTGGTGGCAGGAGCAGCCATGCTCTGCTGCTGGTGGCTTGGCTATCAGTCGGGCTTCGGCAATGAGCTGACCAACAAGAGCGCCTTTGTCACCATGTATGCCATCAGCGTTGGTTTCTTCATGCCTACCATCGCCTTGCAGAACACGGCAGCCTTCACCATCCTGAAGAACAACGGTATGGACACCGTGAAGGACTTCCCGCCCATCCGTGTGCTGGGCACCGTGGGCTTCATCGCTACGATGTGGTTTGTCAACTGCGCCGTGTGGGATGACAACGGTTTCTCGTTCACTTTGGCCGAGAGTGCCTATAAGTTCCAGTACACTTACATGCAGTTCTTCGTCTCCGGCGTGCTCAGCCTTGTGCTCTTTGCCTACTGCTTTACCCTGCCAGAATGCCGCTTAGGGGCAGGCCCTGTGCCAGCCCGCCGCAAGTCGCTCTCTGAACTGCTTGGCCTGAACGCCTTCCGCCTGTTCAAGACGAAGAAGATGGCGTTGTTCTTCATCTTCTCAGCCCTACTGGGCATGTGCCTCCAGGTGACCAATGGCTATGCCGGCCCCTTCATCACCAGTTTCAAGGGTGACCCGGCCTTTGCCGACACCTTCGCTGCCAACAACGCCACGCTGCTCACCTCTCTCTCGCAAATCAGCGAGGCCCTGTGCATACTCCTCATTCCCTTCTTCCTCCGTCGTTACGGCATCAAGGTCGTCATGCTCATGGCAATGTTCGCTTGGGTGTTCCGCTTCGGCTTCTTTGGCATCGGCAATCCCGCCATGCCCGGCGTGCTGCTCTTTGTCCTGTCGTGCATCGTCTACGGTGTGGCCTTCGACTTCTTCAATGTCGCCGGCGGCATCTTCGTAGACCAGGAGTGCGAACCCGACGTAAAGGCCTCGGCTCAGGGACTCTTCATGATGATGACCAACGGCATCGGTGCCACCGTAGGCACCCTTACCGCAGGCGAGATAGTCAATCACTTCTGCCAGTGGCAGGATGGCTATCTGTTAGGCGACTGGCAGAACTGCTGGTTCGTCTTCGCTGCCTTCGCCCTCGTCATTGGCATCGCCTTCGCCATTATGTTCAATCCAGATAAAGGAAAGGAAAAAATAAATTGTAAATCGTAAATTGTAAAATTGTAAATTCCTATGGCACTTAACTTGAATAAAAACCTGAAGCTCTACTACTCCATTCGTGAGGTGGCCGAGATGTTCGACCTCAATGAGAGCACCCTCCGTTTTTGGGAGACGGAGTTTCCTTACCTGAAGCCCAAGACGCAAGGCCCAAACAAGGTGCGTCAGTATTCCGAGAAAGACATTGAGCAGATACGCCTCATTCACAACCTCGTGAAGGTGCGTGGCTTCAAGATTTCCGCTGCGAAGAAAATCATCAACCAGAACCGCAGCGGTGCCGACATGAAGGCCGAAGTCATCTCCCGGCTTATCACCGTGCGTGACGATTTGCAGAAACTGAAGCACCAGCTCGACGGATTACAATAATTCCTTATTTCTTTATTAACGGGTCTTTCCCACGACAAACTACAAGAATATGAAGTATCTTGCGTTGCTCTTTTTCTCTCTGATGACCATGAGTATGGTCACCACCGTAGGAGCTGGCCCCAAATTCTGCCCACAGCAATCCGGAGACAGTATTCCTACTAAGGACAGTATCCCTACTAAGGACAGTATTCCTACCAAGGACACCATCCCTGCTCGTGACAGTATTCCCGCCGACTCCTTGAAGGCCGACACGCTAAAGACCGAGAAGAAAGCCCCGAAGAAGGAGGAGACCGAATACCAGAAACTGTTGAAGAAAGGCGGCAGCACGCAGGAGGGACTCTTCCTGTTGCGCCACATCGAGGACAAGTACTACTTCGAGGTGCCCGACTCCATGCTGGGTCGCTTGATGCTCTGCGTGAGCCGCTTCACCGCCGTGCCTCAGAACTTCGGACAGTTTGCCGGCGAGGAGGTGAACGACTGCGCTTTCTACCTGGAGCAGCGTGACACGTCGCAGATACTCATGCGACAGTACGTGCAAAGCCATATTGCCGACGAGGGCGACAACATCATGCGCACGCTGGAACAGTCGACCATCGACCCCATCGTTCAGGCCTTTAAGATTATCGGCACCAATCCTGATACCAAGGAACCGCTCATAGAGGTGACGCCGCTCTTCAAGGGTGGAAGTCCGCTGACGAACCTTTCCAGTGGCCTGACTACTTCGCTGAAGCTCGGCGGACTACAGGCTGACCGCACGTATATCGATACCATCAAGGTGTTTCCAACGAACATCGAGGTACAGACCACGCGCACATACGGTGCTACGGCAGGACGTTCGGAAGCCTCGAAGACAGGATCTATCACCCTGGGAATGAACACCAGCGTGGTGCTGCTGCCAAAGGAGCCCATGCGCCGCCGACTGTGGGATGAGCGCGTCGGCTACTTCGTGAACAACTTCGTGCGCTTCAGCGACGAACAGCGTAAGACGGAACACGAGTCGTTCATCTCGCGCTATCGTCTCGTTCCGAAGGACAAGAAGCGTTACCTGAATGGACAACTCACAGAACCGGAGAAGCAGATTGTCTACTACATCGACCCTGCAACGCCGAAGAAGTGGATTCCGTATCTCATACAGGGTGTAAACGACTGGAATACAGCCTTTGAAGCGGCAGGATTCAAGAATGCCATCAAGGCTGAAGTGTTGCCTGACGACGGTTCGGTGAGCCTCGAGGACGCACGTTTCTCTGCCCTGCGTTATTTGCCTTCGGAGACGGAGAACGCATACGGCCCAAGAATCGTAGACCCACGTTCGGGTGAGATTATCGAGGCTCATGTGTGCTGGTACCACAATGTGATGAACCTGCTCACGAAATGGTACATCGTGCAATGCGGAGCCGTCGACAATCGGGCTCACAAGATGAAGTTTGACGACAAGCTCATGGGTCAGCTCATTCGTTTTGTCAGCAGCCACGAGGTAGGCCACACACTTGGTCTGCGCCATAACATGGGAGCATCGTTTGCCACGCCCGTGGAGAAGCTACGCGACAAGTCTTGGGTGGAAAAGAACGGCCACACGGCCAGCATCATGGACTACGCCCGCTTCAACTACGTGGCTCAGCCGGAGGACAACATCGGCGAGAAGGGTCTCTTCCCTCGCATCAACGACTACGACCGCTGGGCCATCAAATGGGGCTACCAGTGGCGCCCGGAGTTCAAGGACGAGTATGAAGAGAAGGAGAAACTGATGACTGAGACCACCGCCGCGCTAAAAGCCAACCCGCGTCTATGGTTCGGTGGTGAAGGTCGTAATGACGATGCCCGTGCTCAAACCGAAGACTTGGGCGACAACAGCGTGAAAGCCTCGGAATACGGCATCAAGAACCTGAAGCGCGTCATGGAAGCCCTGCCGCAATGGACACACCAGGACAACGACCAATACGAAGACTTGCAGACGATGTACAAGGCCGTACAGGAGCAGTACATGCGTTACGTGAATCACGTGGCCCGTAACATTGGTTCGCGCTACCATAATAATATGCCCGGTAAGGATGTCATCGAGGATATCCCCGCTTGGCGCGAGAAGGAGGCCATGGCGTTCATTGCCGAGAATGTGTTCGATGCCCCAGAGTGGCTCTATCCGAAGGACATCATCAGCAAGACCGCCACAGATGCCACGCAGGACAACAACCAGCGGCAAGAAGCCATGCTTACCCGCATGATGGCCATCGTGCCGCTCTCACAGATAGCAGCCCGCGATGCCCGTCCGGATGTCTATACCACAGAAGAATATCTTGATGACATATTCAACGCCGTGTGGAAGCCCATCGACGACCAAAGCAAATGGAAGGCAATGGCTCGCCGACACCTGCAACGCTGTTATGTGCAGCAACTAAGCACGCTGCTCACCCCCTCTGAGGCAGAACGGAAATCGGCCGCCAACCAGCGCAGCTATAACACCGATGCCCTGCTCTACGTGGCTCTACAGCTGAAGAAGCTCGAGGACTACTGCCGCCAGCAACTCGCCGCCCAGGGAACAACGGAACTGAACCGCCTACACTACGAAGACGTGCTGAGGGAACTGAAGCTCATTAACGAGCGCCGTACAACTATTTACCCCAAATGATGATTTATTCAACTTTCGTAAGTATGAAAACGACCACAGATTACACCGATTACCTACCACAGATTACACAGATTACACAGAAAGCCGCGATTATTCGGGATTTCACAGATTCCATGCGACTTCATCATCGTGGCGTTAGCCGCTGTAATCCAATAACAAATCTGTGAAAATAGTATCAACAACGCGCAGCCCAAATCTGTGAAATCTGCGAAATCTGTGAAATCTGTGGTAAAGTATAATTTAAGAATCTTGAATAATATAAGTTTTGAGCCAGGAATATATCGAAATAAAGGGTGCACGGGTGAACAACCTGAAGAACGTGGACGTAAAGCTGCCACGTGACAAGTTCATTGTCATTGCCGGCGTGAGCGGTAGTGGCAAGTCCTCGTTGGCTTTCGACACCCTTTATGCCGAGGGACAGCGGCGCTACGTGGAGAGCCTCTCGAGCTACGCCCGTCAGTTCCTGGGCCGCATGAACAAACCTGAGTGCGACTTCATACGAGGCATTCCACCTGCCATTGCCATCGAGCAGAAGGTCATCGCCCGTAACCCGCGTTCCACCGTAGGTACCTCAACGGAAATCTACGAATACATGCGATTGCTTTTTGCACGCATCGGCCATACCTACTCTCCCATCAGCGGACAAGAAGTAAAGAAACACACGACGGAAGATGTCATCCGCCGCATGCAGGAGTTCTCCGAGGGCACGAAGTTCCTGGTTCTCGCACCCCTCATCGTCCCCGAGGGCAGAACCATAGAGCAACAGCTGAAAGCCAGCCTTTTACAAGGTTATAGTCGCATCATAGCCCCCCAGACCCCCCTTTCGGCCCCCGAGGGGGCTACGATAGTCCGCATCGAAGACTATTTAGACTCACTTTCCTCCAAAGGCATAACTATTGAAGCCCCCTCGGGAGCCGTAGGGGGGGCTTCAGGCTTGTATCTCGTCATCGACCGTCTCTCCGCCTCCTCCGATAAGGAAGTCATCGACCGTCTAGTAGACTCTTCTGAGACCGCTTTCTACGAAGGTCACGGCGAGATGCGCCTGATGGTTCTCCCATCAGGACTCAGCTACGACTTCTCCACCCGTTTCGAGGCCGACGGTATGACCTTCGAGGAGCCCTCCGACCAGCTCTTTTCGTTCAACTCTCCCGCTGGGGCCTGTCCAGAATGTCAGGGCTTCGGCAAAATTATCGGCATAGACGAACACCTCGTTATACCCAATACTTCTCTCTCTGTCTACGACGGCTGTGTGCAACCTTGGCACGGCGAGAAGCTTGGCGAATGGAAAGATTGGTTCATACAGCATGCCGTCCACGATGACTTCCCTATCTTCGAACCATACTACAACCTGACGCAGAAGCAGAGAGACTGGCTGTGGCATGGACTGCCCTCAGACCGCAAGGCAAAGGAGAAACCCTGCATCGATTTTTTCTTCGACATGGTGCGCGAGAGCCAGTACAAGATACAATACCGCGTGATGCTGGCCCGCTATCGCGGTAAGACCACCTGCCCCAAGTGTCACGGCACCCGCCTGAAGCCAGAGGCCAACTACGTGAAGATTGCCGGTCGCAGCATCACCGACCTTGTGGAGATGCCGGTCGTCAGGTTGAAGGAGTGGTTCGACCAGCTTCAACTCACCCCTCAGGAGATGGAGATAGGCCGTCGTCTGCTCACCGAGATAACATCTCGTTTACAGTTCCTGCTCGACGTAGGACTAGGCTATCTCACGCTCAACCGTTTGTCGAACACCCTTAGCGGTGGCGAGAGTCAGCGCATCAATCTCTGCACGTCGCTTGGCTCCAGCCTTGTGGGATCGCTTTATATCCTTGACGAGCCGTCGATAGGTCTCCATTCCCGAGATACCGACAGACTGATAAAAGTGCTCAAACAACTACAGGCACTAGGTAACACCGTGGTCGTGGTAGAGCACGACGAAGAAATCATGCGTGCTGCCGACTGGCTCATCGACGTGGGGCCTGATGCCGGACGGTTGGGAGGAGAGATTGTGTATGAGGGAAGTTTGAAGGAGTTAGAAGAAGGTAAAAGTAGTAAAAAGAAGTTAGAGGTCGATAGAGCTACAACTTGTAGCTCCTATACAATAAAATATCTTACCGGTCAAGAAATCCTCCCCGTACCCACATCCCGTCGTCCCTGGAACCAGTATATCGACATCCGCCAGGCACGGATGAACAACCTGCGGGGCATCGACGTGAAGATACCGCTGAACGTGATGACCGTCGTCACGGGTGTCTCTGGCAGCGGCAAGTCGAGCCTCGTTAAAGGAATCCTCTATCCTGCATTGAAGCGTCACCTCGGCGAGGTCTTCGACGCACCAGGCGAGTACGGCGGTTTGGGTGGCGACGTGGATGCCATCAAGCGCGTGGAGTTCGTAGACCAGAACCCCATCGGCAAGTCCACTCGTTCGAACCCTGCCACCTACGTCAAGGCATACGATGCTATCCGTGAACTCTTCGCCGAGCAGCCCTTGGCTCAGCAGATGGGCTTCACGCCGCAGTACTTCTCGTTCAACACCGACGGTGGACGCTGCGACGAGTGCAAGGGTGCAGGCACCATCACTGTCGAAATGCAATTCATGGCCGACATTGTACTGGAGTGCGAAGCCTGTCATGGCCACCGTTTCAAGAGCGACATCCTCGACGTGAAGTATAAAGGGAAGAACATCGACGATGTGCTGAACATGACCATTGAAGAGGCTATTGAGTTCTTCGGACAACCCACCCCCAACCTCTCCCAAGGGGAGGGGAGTTCAGATAGTTCTACCCTCAAAAAACACAACGGAAAAAGTAACCAATCTCCCCTCCCCTTGGGAGGGGCAGGGGGTGGGTTAATTGTCAAGCGTCTCCGTCCCCTCTACGACGTCGGCCTCGGCTATATCAAGCTGGGGCAGAACTCGTCGAGCCTCTCCGGCGGTGAGAACCAGCGCGTAAAGCTGGCCTACTTCATCGGGCAGGAGAAGGCAGACCCCACGCTCTTCATCTTTGACGAGCCCACCACCGGCCTCCACTTCCACGACATCTCACGACTGTTGAAGTCAATGGACGCGCTGATAGAGCGTGGCCACACCATATTAATTATTGAGCACAACCTCGACGTCATCAAGATGGCCGACCACGTCATAGACCTTGGCCCTGAGGGTGGCGACCGTGGCGGAAACCTCGTCATCGCGGGAACCCCCGAAGAGGTGGCAAAGTGCAAAGACAGTATCACAGGACAATATCTTAAACATAAATTGGCATGAAGAAATTATTGTTATTGGCGCTCATCGCGCTGCTGACTTCGACCGTGTCAGCACAAGTGAAGTATCCGTTCCAAGACACGAAGCTATCGTATAAGGAACGTGTGGAAAACCTGTTGTCTCTGCTCACGCCTGACGAGAAGGTGGGACTGATGATGAACAAGTCGGCCTCCGTCGACCGTCTCGGCATCCCCTCCTACAACTGGTGGAGCGAGGCCTGTCATGGTGTGCGCCAAGGTGGCTACACCGTCTATCCCCAGCCTATCGGCATGGCAGCAGCCTTCAATGCCCAGCTGGTCTACGACGTGTTCTCGCAGGTCAGCGATGAGGCGCGTGCCAACTGGAACCGCTCTGACCATAACATCTTCAACGTGCCGCAGGGCGTGACCTATTATCCCGGCAACCCGGAGCTGACCTTCTGGTGCCCGAACGTGAACATCTTCCGCGACCCGCGATGGGGCCGGGGACAGGAGACCTGTGGCGAGGACCCCTACCTGAACGCCGTGCTCGGCGTGCAGACCGTGCGCGGTATGCAGGCCCCTATTCCTGTAGATGGAGTTGGAGGTGGGCTTTATGTTAGAGATGATGTTTACTTCAAGACCCACGCCTGTGCCAAGCACTATGCCGTTCACAGCGGCCCTGAGCCTCTGCGCCATTCGATGAACGTGGAGCCTTCACACCGTGACCTCTGGGAGACCTATCTGCCAGCCTTCAAGGCACTGGTGAAGAAAGGCAACGTGCGCGAGGTGATGTGTGCCTACCAGCGCTTCGACGGCAAGCCCTGCTGCGCGAGTGATGTACTGCTCATCGACATCCTGCGCAACAAATGGGGTTACGACGGAATCGTCCTTACCGACTGCGATGCCATCAACAATTTCTATAACAAAGGCCAGCATGAGACTCATCCCGACCCACTTTCGGCTTCTGTAGACGCTGTGCTCAACGGCACCGACCTCGAGTGTGGCAAGGTGTTTATGAGTCTGGCCGAAGGTCTGAAGAAAGGCATGATCAAGGAAAGCGACCTCGACGGTCATCTGCGCAAGACGCTCATGGGACGCTTCGAATTAGGAATGTTCGACCCCGCCGATATGCTCCCGTGGTCGACGCTTTCTCCGTCAACAATTTCCAGCGAAGAGCACGATGCCCTGGCCACTCAGGCTGCCCGTGAGTCGATGGTGCTGTTGGAGAACAAGGGAGCCGTGCTTCCCCTGTCGAAAGACATCAAGACACTTGCCGTCATTGGTCCTAACGCCGACGACGTAGACTTGCTCAACGGCAACTATGGTGGCACACCAACTGAGGCCCATCAGCACTCTTTGCTTAGCGGTATCAAGGCCGCCGTGCCTGGTGCAAAGATTATCTATGAGAAAGCCTGTGAGCTGAACGATGAGTACACCACCATCCACCACCTGCAGGACTTCAACAACGGCAAGGGCGTGAAAGTGGAGTTCTTCAACAACAAGGAACTTGCAGGCGAACCTGCCAAGACCGACTACTACAACGAACTGAACTTCTCTACCTTCGGTGCCTGGGGCTTTGCTCAGGGTGTCAATCGTGACACGCTCTCCGTGCGCATCAGCGGTAAGTATGTCTCCACCTTCACAGGCGAGATGAAGTACACGCTGACAACCGACAACGGCTATCTGCTCAAAGTCAACGGTGAGGTGGTAGAAGAGGGCAAGCCTGGTGGCCGTCGTGGTTTCGGCTTCAGTCGCCGCGTGGAGTACAAGTCGTTCCCCGTGGAGCAGGGCAAGACCTACGACGTAGTCATCGAATACCGTCACGGCAACGGACAGTTCGCCATGCTGCGTGGCGACATCTGCGAGCGCAAGCTGGCCGACTTCACCGACCTTGCCAACAAGGTGAAGGATGCTGATGCCATCATCATCATCGGTGGAATCTCTGCCCGTATGGAGGGTGAAGGTGGCGACAAGGCCGACATCGAACTGCCTAAGGTTCAGCAGATGCTCGTCCGCGCCATGCACCAGACGGGGCGTCCTGTCATCTTTGTCAACTGCTCTGGTTCGGCCATCGCCTTTGGTAGCGTGGAGGGTCAGTATGATGCCCTGCTCCAGGCTTGGTATGCAGGACAGGGTGGTGCCAAGGCCTTGGCAGAGGTGCTTTTCGGCGATTACAATCCCGGTGGTAAGCTGCCCGTCACCTTCTATCGCTCGAACGATGACCTGCCCGACTTCCTCGACTATTCGATGAAGAATCGCACCTACCGCTACTTCACCGGTGTGCCCCAGTATGCCTTTGGCTACGGCCTTTCCTATACAACCTTCGCCGTTGGCAAGGCTAAAATCTCAAATCTCAAAACTCAAATCTCAAATCCCAAAGTCACCCTCACCGTACCCGTGACCAACACCGGCAAGCGTGAGGGAACGGAGACCGTACAGGTATACGTCAAGCGTCTCGATGATGCAGGTGCACCCATCAAGGCACTCAAGGGATTCCAGAAGCTCTCGCTGATGCCCGGTGAGACCAAGACCGCTAGCATCACCCTCGACGGAGAGGCCTTCGAATACTACGACGAGATGGCCTATGAGCTCGCCGTAAAGCCCGGACGCTACCAGATTCTCTACGGCACCTCATCGCTCGACAAAGACCTGCAGTCATTTGATTTCGTAGTGGAATAGGCATACCATGCCCGACCACTCCCTGAAGCGCCAGCTGAAAGTACTCACCATCCCGGTATTCATCGAGATGGCGCTGGTGATGTTGCTCGGTGCCGTCGACACCGTGATGCTGAGCCGCTACAGCGACAACAGCGTAGCGGCGGTGGGACTTGATAACCAGCTCATTTCGCTCGTTTTCCTCGTCTATCAGTTCTTCTCGATGGGTGCGGCCATTCTCTGTGCGCAGTACATCGGGGCAGGACTGCGCAAGCGGCTGGTGCAGGTAGTGGGCATGGCGCTGGTGGTGAACCTGATGCTTGGCCTGGCGGTCAGCGTCCTGCTTTTCTTCTATGCTGAGCAACTGCTGCTGTTGATGGGGCTGCGCCCTGAGCTGATGAGCGATGGACTGGTCTACCTTCGGCTGACGGGAGCCCTGTCATTCTTCCAGGCATTGTCGCTCACGTTCTCTGCCTCGCTGCGTAGCGCCGACAAGGTAATCTACCCAATGGTGGTGACGGGCATCGTCAACGTCCTGAACATCCTGGGCAACTATGCCCTCATCTTCGGACGATGGGGCTGTCCGCAGATGGGTGTCGAGGGAGCCGCCATCGCCACTGCCGCCAGTCGTGCCGTCGCAATGGTGCTGCTCGCCGCCATCCATTTCAAGGTACACATACCGCGTTTCCCGCTCCGCTATTTCCGTCCCATTCCCTGGCAGGAGCTGCGCAACCTGCTCTACATTGGCATCCCCGCCATGAGCGAGAACATCTCCTACTGTCTGTCACAGGTGGTCATCACCTATTTCATCAATCAGATTAGCAACGAGGCGCTGGCCACCCGCACCTACTGCCACAACATGATTATGTTCGTCTACCTGTTCTGCATCAGCATCACGCAGGGCGGCGACATCCTCGTGGGTCATCTCGTAGGCCAGCGCCGGCATCAGGCCGCCTATATCCTCGGCAACTATTTCTTCCGCTGGTCGATGATCATCACCCTCACCGGCTCGGCACTCCTGACACTATCAGGGCGTAGCATCCTCAGCGCCTTCACCGACAATCAGGAAATCATCGCTATGGGGGTATGGGTGCTCGTCGTCGACTGGTTCCTAGAGATTGGTCGCACGTCGAATATCTTCGCTGGAAGCACGCTGCGCGCCACAGGCGATACTGTCTATCCCTTCGTCGTCGGCGTCATCTTCCAATGGAGCATCGCCGTCGGCCTGAGCTATGTCATCGGCATCCCCCTCGGCTACGGCCTCGTCGGCATGTGGGTAGGTTTCGCCCTCGACGAGAACGTCCGTGGTGTCATCCTCCTCCGTCGCTGGCGGTCAGGCAAATGGAAGTCAAAAGGTTTTACATAAGCGCCAGAGCCAAGTGCGTGGATTAGCTGAGCTAACCAGCTAACAAGGTTGAGCTAAGTGCGTGAGTTTGCTCAGCCTCGTCTTCTGGTTGGATCTTATCTTGTGATAAAAAAGAGTTAATAATTTTGTTCTTCACAAGTTTCTTCTTACCTTTGCACTTGAATTGTGGTTCGACGACCGATTAATAGGGAATGGGGTGTGATTCCCCGACTGTCCCGCAGCTGTGAGTCGCCTTTCAAACGGGGCAAGCAATGATGGTCACTGAGATTATTGGGAAGACCGCTTGCCATCCGGACGACGAGTCAGAAGACCTGCCACGAAGATTGCTCCTGCCGGTACCTCTGGGGTTAGGTTAGGCGGGAGGAGAAGATGCTTCAAAATTGAAGAAGGAAAATTGAAGATTGAAAATTGAAAACTGAAGAATGATTTGTAAATGAGAGGCTTTGTCTCAACTTCTTTGGTGTTGTCTCTTTTTGCCCTGAATGTATGGGGGCAGGAGGGTGTGGCGGAATTAGGCAAGCAGGATTCCCTGCGGTCATTGCGCGTGGAGGAAGTTGAGGTCTATGGCAAGCGTCCGCTGGCTACGTCGCAGAAGCTGAGCGGCGTCGACCTGCAGGCTTTGTCAACGACGTCGGTGGCCGATGCGCTGAAGTACTTTGCCGGTGTGCAGATTAAGGACTATGGCGGTCTTGGAGGCCTGAAGACCATCAACGTGAGGTCGATGGGTGCCCAGCACGTGGGCATCTACCTCGACGGCATCCGAATCACGAACGCGCAGAACGGAACGGTTGACCTTGGCAAGTTCTCGCTTTCCTCAATGGAGAGTGTGACGCTTTATAATGCCAACAAGCTCGACAACTGCCAGTCGGCCTCGGAATATGCCTCCGGCGCAACCGTCTATCTGCGCACCCGGCGCCCCACGAAGGACTCCTTGTCGGTACAGTTGCGGCGGGCATCGTTCTCCACCTGGACGGCAAAGCTCAACGCACAATTCTCCATTGTCAATTCTAAATTATCAATTCTCAACGGCTGGCAGGGTTTCGTGGATGGCGAATGGACAGACACGGAGGGTGACTATCCTTTCCGCTATCAATCGGAATATGAGGACACGGTGGGCCGCCGGGCGAACAGCGACATTCGCTACGGACGCATCGAAGGAGCACTCTTCAAGGGAGGGTTCTCTACACATCTTTATTATTATGAGTCCGAGCGAGGCTGTCCGGGAGGCATTGTCCGACGGTTGAGCGACAAGTATGTGAACGTGGGGCGTGAGTGGGACCGCGACTTCTTTGTACAAGCCAGTTATCAGCAGGAGTTTGCAAACCACCACCGCATAAAGCTAAACGCGAAGTACACCAACGAGTATCTTCGCTATTGCACGGATTACCCTGAGAACCAGAACACCGCCCGCGTGGATAATCACTACCGCCAGGAGGATGGCTACGGAGCCGTTTGCTACGGCTATACGCCGTGGTCGTGGCTGTCGCTTTCGACGAGCTATGATGTACGCTACAGTAAGCTTCGGGCTGACCTGAAACGGTTTGAGAATGTGTTCCGCCTTGACCAGAAAGAGGTGGTGGCGGCACAGATGAACCTTGCCAGAATAAACAGGTCAACGGTCAATGGTCAATGGTTAATGGGCTTGCAGGCCGCTGTGTCGTTGCTACATCAGCATCTGCATGACTTTACGTTTGTACATGCGGAGCCACTTGACCGCTGGACGCCTGCTGTGTCGCTGGCGTATACGCTCTATGGGGTGACGCTGCGGGCATGGTACAAGAAGATCTTCCGTGCCCCCACGCTCAACGACCTCTATTACACGCAGGTGGGCAACCGCAACCTGAAGCCGGAATACACGAAACAGTGGAACCTCGGCGTGGAGTGGCATTGGAACAATAAACGTGAAACAATAAACAATAAACGTGAACAGTCAATGGTCAATGGTCAATGGTCAATGGACGTCCAGGCTGATGTTTACCAGAACAGGATTGAAGATCGTATTGTCTGTCTGCCAGTGAAGGGGACGTATACCTGGACGATGCTGAACTATGGCTATACGTTTTGCCGGGGCCTGAACGCTACGGTGCAAGGGCATTACTCGAAAAGCAACTGGCGCTTCTCGCTGCTCACCTCGCTTACCTGGCAACGTGACCTTAACCGTACTGACCCGGAGGATGAGGACACCTACGACAAGCCGATTTGCTACTCGCCGGAGTTGTCATACACGCTGACGGGAATCGTCTCATACGCCCCTCCCATCAAGGGCGGGGGTGGGGTCGTTTCGTTCACCACATCCTATATGCACGTGGGCGAGCGGATGTGGAGCTACGCCGATCCTGAGGACATTCTTGAACCATATAATAATGTAGACATGAAGCTGTCGTACACCACGATGCTTGGCCGTCTCTCAACCGGCCTCTGCCTGGAGGTGTGCGACGTGCTCGACGAACAGTACGAACACATACCCCGATACCCCATGCCAGGACGTAACTACCGATTGACGCTCAATCTTGGACTCTGATTTTATTAACCTACATTATTCACGACAATATGGAAAAACAACGGATTAAAACTGATTTCACGGATTTTCACGGATTTTTTATTATCTCACCATTGAATATGGAAGAAATCCGTGAAATAAATAATAATCTGTATAATCCGTGTAATCCGTAAAATCCGTTGTTGAAAAAAGTATGAATAATCCAAGTACGACGAATTACACTAATAGAGACGAATTGAACGATTTAAAAATATGATGAAAAGACTACTGATAAGTTTGTTCTTTATTCTTTGTTCATTGTTCTTTAGCGAAGCGCAGGAGAAGCTGCTGCTACTGAACGAAGGTATGTGGCAGGCAGACAATGGCCGTCTGACCTACTTCGAGAACGACCATGTGGTGAGCAACCAGTGGTTCCGCGACGTGAACGGAAAGAAGCTGGGTGACACGCCCAACGACATCATCCAGATTAATGACAACCTCATTGCCATTGCCATCAACTGGTCGAACATCGTACAGTTCATCACGCCAGAGGGAAAGGCCGTGGCTGCCACAGAGGACATCCCCAACAACCGCAAGCTGTGCAGCGACGGCAAGTTTGTCTATGTCACCAGCTACGGCCACGAGTGTCTGACCACCAGCGGCTACAAGCATTTCGACAAGGGTTTTGTGGCGAAGATAGACCTCAGCACCTTCAAGACCGTTGCCGCCTGCGAGGTGGGCTATGAGCCGGAGGGCATCGCCCTGTATAAAGACCACCTCTTCGTGGCCAATAGTGGAGGCTATGCCGCCCAGGAAGACCACGACTACGAAACGACGGTGAGCATCATCGACGCCGCAACGATGACGGTGGAAAAGACCATCGACACGGGCGTGCCCAACCTCTTCGGCAAGATGTCGCAAAGTGGACAATACCTGTGCATCAACTCAGCCGGAGACTACTATGACACATCCGCCGCGAGCCTTATCTTCGACTGCAAGGCAGCACTTGATGGCGGCGACTGCTTTGTCAAGCTCAATGTCTCCGTGACATATAACTGTACGACCCTCGACGGTCGTTTCCTCGCTGTCGGTTCTGCTTTCTCCTATCTCACTGGTGATTACGAGAATTACTATCTTACCATCGACCCGAAGGCCGTGATGGACAGCAAGGGGAAGAGCGGCATTACGCAGACGCTGCCCGGCACCCTGAAGACCGACTTCGAGAAGATGGGCCAGCCCTACGGCATCTACGTGAACCCCTATACCGGCTACATCTACGGCACCGACGCCACATCCTTCGAGGGCGCGGGCTATCTCTACCAGTGGTCGCCAGAAGGCAAGCAGCTCGGCAAGCACAAGGTGTATATTAATCCCGGCCATTTCCTCGCCCTGCCGCCCGACGGCCACTTCCCCGAGATTGAAGATCCAAAAGATGACGACCAGCCTTCTGATGGCCAGCACACCGCGTTCATCCAGGCCGTCGACGAGTATGTTCCCGCCCCGGGGCAGTTCGTCAACACACTGCCCGAAGCCACCCCTGATGACACGCCCCAGACAATGGCTGAGAAATGCACCAAGCGGCTGGCCGGCGATGCCCGCGAGATGGTGACGCTGGGTGCGTATGGCGGTTATATCACCTTCCATTTCGACCACCCCGTGGCAAATGTGAAGGGGCTGCGTGACTTCGCCGTTTGGGGCAACGCTTTCGACAATAATGCCGAGCCTGCCATCGTCCTAGTGGCACAGGACACCAACGGCAATCACTTGCCCGACGATGAGTGGTACGAGCTGCGTGGTAGCGAGTATGAAAATCCGCAGACTTTGCACAACTATGAACTGACCTACACCTACAATGAGATGGGCGACACACCCTGGAGCGATAACCAGGGGATGACGGGCAGCGTGCTGCGTAACACCTTCCACGGTCAGGAGTACTTCCCCCTTTGGCTCGCAGCACAGGGCACGCTCACCTTCCGGGGTGCACGTCTGCCCGACAATGCCGTGTTGAACGGCAACACCTATCTGCTCCCAGCATACGATTACGGTTATGCTGACAACCAGCCGAATAGCGACACTGAGGGCTGCTCGCTCGACATAGGGTGGGCGGTAGATGTTGAGGGCCACCCCGTAAGCCTGACTCATATTGACTTCGTGCGCTGCTATAACGCCATGAACCAAACGTGCGGAAGGCTTGGCGAAACAAGCACAGAAATCCTCGGGGCCGAAGACCTGCACCTTGATGCCTCCATACAACAAGCTGCTGGTATCGTTCAGTATGTTGCGACTGAGTCGCAACAAACAGGACAATGCTACGACCTGCAAGGCCGCCGCATGAAATGGTCAATGGTCAACGGTCAATGGTCAATCAAGAAACGGGGTCTCTATGTCAAAAACGGAAAGAAATATTTCTTCAATAATAATCACAAATAAAAAACGAAAAAAGCGTATGAAAAAGATTTTTTACTTTGCAGCTCTGCTCGCCATGCCTGCCATGGCACAGCAATCATTAACAGTGGCCACCTTCGAGGAGCTTGAGGTTCCTGCCGATGGTCATATCAGTGTCAGCACCGAGGCGGACGACGAGCGCACGGAGTTCGTCAGCGGTGGCTATGAGTTTGCCCACGGCTGTATGAGCGACTGGGACTACTGGTATTTCTTTGGTTATGCCAACCGGACGAAGACGAAGTATGAGACGCTCGATGACCAGTGGAATAATGTTGTGGGCGGCGGCTACAACGGTTCTGCCAACTATGGTGTGGCTTACGCCGCAGCCTTCAACGGCCCCTGCTACGTCACCCCGCTCTCCGACGAGCCTGTCGTGGTGCCCGGCTTCTACATCACTAACAGCAGCTATGCCTACAACTCCCTGACCGGCGGTGACCCATACGCCAAGAAGTTTGGCAAGGGCGACTGGTTCAAGCTCACCATTACTGGCTATGACGCTGATGACGAGCCGACCGGCACGAAGGAGTTCTACCTCGCCGACCTGCGCGACGCTTCAAAGGCATATATCATCAACGACTGGCGCTATGTGGACCTCAGCGTTCTGGGCGCGGTGAAGAAGCTCAGCTTCGAACTGAGCAGTACCGACAACGGCGACTGGGGCATGAACACTCCCGCCTACTTCTGCCTCGACAACTTCGGCGCCGAGGGTGTGGAGGTGCTGCCAGAGAAGAATGTGACGCTGCCTCTGGAGGTGGCCACCTTCGAGGAGCTTGAGGTGCCTGCCGATGGTCATATCAGCGTCAGCACAGAAGAAGATGACGAGCGCACCGAGTTCATGAGCGGTGGCTACGAGTTTGCCCACGGCTGCATGAGCGACTGGGACTACTGGTATTTCTTCGGCTATGCCAACCGTACTGAGACGAAATATGAATCGCTCGATGACCAGTGGAATAATGTTGTGGGTGGAGGTTACGACGGCTCTGCAAACTATGGCGTGGCCTACGCCGCAGCCTTCAACGGTCCTTGCTATGTAACAGTCCTTTCCGACGAGGATGTCATAGTGCCCGGCTTCTACATCACCAACAGCAGTTATACCTACAACTCCCTGACCGGCGGCGACCCATACGCCAAGGTGTTCGGCGAGGGCGACTGGTTCAAGCTCACCATCACAGGTTACGATTCCAATGATGAGGTGACTGGCACGAAGGAATACTACCTGGCCGATTTGCGCGATGCTGACAAGGCTTATATCATCGACGACTGGCGCTATGTAGACCTCTCTGGCCTTGGCAAGGTGCACAAGATGAACTTCGAGCTTTCCAGCACCGACAACGGCGACTATGGCATGAACACCCCCGCCTACTTCTGCTTCGATAACTTCGGTGCCGATGGTGAGGAGGTGCTGCCTGAGAAGAATGTCACCGTGGGCATCACAGAAATCGTAAATCGTGAATCTGTAAATAGTAAATGTTTCGACCTTCAGGGCCGCCGTGTTGCCCAACCCACCCGTGGTATGTACATCATAAACGGCAAAAAGGTTATTCGATGAAACCTCTCTTTTTACTATCACTGGCATTAAGTGCCCTGGTTGCCTGTACCGGCAACCGGAGCACTACCCAGTTGATAGATGAAGCCACCGACACCATCGCCTTCAAGTATGCGCGTCTCATCCATGTCGAGCAACACGACGGCTATCGTCTCGTCACCGTCGATAACCCTTGGAAGGCAGGAAAGGTTCTCCATCGTTACCTCCTTGTTCCCCATGATACGACACAGTCGCATCACACAGAACATGGAACAACTATTGTTCGCGTCCCGCTCCAGAAGAGCATCATCTTCACCAGCGTGCACGCTGCCCTTGTTGCCCAGCTAAACGCCAAGGAACAGGTGGCCGGTGTTGCCGACTTGAAATATATCAAGGTGCCCTTTGTGCAGGATGGTTGCCGCGATGGTCGCCTTGTGGACTGTGGCGATGGCATGAACCCTTTGGTGGAGAAGATTATTGATGCCCAGGCCGATGCCATCCTGCTTTCGCCTTTCGAGAATAGTGGTGGCTATGGGCGCATTGAGGATGTGAACATCCCGCTCATAGAGTGTGCCGAATATATGGAGTCGTCACCTCTGGCCCGTGCCGAGTGGATGCGCTTCTACGGTATGCTCTATGGCCGTGAGCGTGAGGCCGACTCGCTCTTTGCCGTCGTCGACAGCAGCTACCACGCCCTCTGCCAACAAGCCAAGGAAGCAGGCAAGGGTCGCTCCGCGCTTGTCGACAAGCAGACCGGCTCGGTGTGGTATGTACCTGGTGGGCGCAGCACTATCGGACAGATGCTCGTAGATGCAGGAGCCGACTATGCCTTTGCCAACGATGACCATAGTGGCAGTCTCTCACTACCCTTTGAGGTCGTTCTGGAAAAGGCGGGAGAGAGCGACGTGTGGCTTTTCCGTTACGATGCCTCCGATACCATCACCCTCGACCGTCTGCTCAGCGAACAACCTGGCTACCGACAGCTGAGACCCGTACGGGAAAGAATGATTTACGCTTGTAACGTCACTACCTCCATGTTCTACGAAGAGACCCCCTTCCGTCCAGACCTCCTGCTTCAGGACTTCATCAGCATCATTCATCCCACCCTAAAAGGTTTGCCCCCGCTGAGCTACTATCACCGCGTTAAGGGAACGTTAGAGAAATAAAAAAGTGCATCTCTCACGAGGTGCACTTTTTTGGTTTTTCATCTTGTGTTATCCTATCATAGTATATAAATTTAAGGTAAAAGGTTGGTACCTGTTAATTTCTATTGCAAAGGTAGTGTTTTATTTAGTAACAACAAAATATTGTAACGTTTTTTTACACTATGCAATGAATGTTTTGTTTGTTCACGAACACAATGGTCACATGTCCTCGTAGGTGTCGAGATAGGTGACGTGGGTGACGAGATATTCATCGACACCATGCTTGCCGTCAGCACCTCCGATACCGCTCTTCTTCACGCCGGCATGGAAGCCCTGGATAGCCTCGAAGTGTTCGCGGTTGATATAGGTCTCGCCGAACTCCAGTTCGCGGCAGGCCTTTACGGCAACGTTGAGGTCTTTGGTGAAGATGCTGCTGGCCAATCCGTATTCGCAATCGTTGGCCATAGCGATAACCTCGTCAAGGGTCTCGAAGGTAATCAGCGGGATGACCGGGCCGAAGGTCTCCTCATGGATGATGTCCATGTCTTGACGGCAGTCATCCAGTACGGTAGCGGCATAGAAGTAGCCCTTATCCCCTACCCTGCTTCCACCACAGAGCAGCTTAGCTCCTTGCTTGATGGCGCGCTCCACCTTCTCGGTGACGCTCTCCAAAGCACGCTTCTCCACGAGCGGCCCCATGTCTACGCTCTCGTCCTGACAGGGGTCGCCCACCTTGACGGCCTTCATCTTCTCGACAAGAATCTTGGTGAAGGCATCCTTCACTTCCTTCTGCACGTAAACACGCTCGGCGTTGTTGCAGATCTGTCCATTGTTACCAATACGGCTGTCAACAATCCATTGTGCGGCACGCTCCAGGTCGGCATCCTTCATCACGATAGCGGGAGCCTTTCCGCCCAGCTCGAGGCTAACCTTGGTGATGTTCTTCGAGGCAGCGGCCATGATGCTCTCTCCGGCGCTGACCGAACCTGTCACGCTGACGATGTCTATCTTCGGACTACCGGCCATCTCGTTGCCGATGACGCTACCCTTACCTGTGACGATATTGATGACACCTGCAGGCAAACCTATCTCGTCAACAACCTTTGCAAACTCGGTGCAGTTCTCGGGAGTGAGCTGCGAGGGTTTGATGACGATGGTACATCCGGCAATGAGGGCAGCACCGGCCTTACGGGCTATAAGGAAGAACGGGAAGTTCCAAGGCAGGATACCAGCTACGACACCGATGGGCTTCTTCGTCAACATGATGGTCTCGTTGGGACGGTCTGATGGGATGATTTCTCCCTCGATGTGGCGGGCGAAGGTAGCCATATACTCGAAGTAGGCGATGGTAGCTCCTACCTCTATCGAAGCCCAAGTGCGGGCCTTGCCTTGCTCACGCATAATGATTTCCGTAAATTCGTTCTCGCGAGCCTTGATGCCGGCAGCAATCTTCAGCAGGTATCCTGCGCGCTCAATAGCCGGAGTCTTGCCCCAGGCTTTCTGGGCAGCACGGGCAGCATCGAGGGCACGGTTCACATCCTCAATAGTTCCCTCTGGCTGACGGGAGATGACCTCCTCGGTCGATGGGTTCAATACGTCAATCCACTTTCCGGCTGAGCTTTCGCAGAACTGGCCGTTGATGTACATTTTCAGGTCTTTCATAAATTGTAATGTTTTAAGTTAATAATAAATAGTATGTTTAAGTTTCACATTCGCTCAACTTTTGGGGGAGTTAAAGGGAGTTATGGGGGGAGTTAAAGGGAGTTAAAAGACGTTTGTCTTGTTGACCCATACTTTTTCTGAGAAGAGAGTATCGTCCTTTAACTCCCTTTAACTCCCTTTGACTCCTTTAACTCCATAAACTATCTCCTCCTAAGCGTCTCCACGATACGTGCCATCTGATTGGGGATGCGTATCTGCTGGGGACACTTACTAAGACACTCCTCGCAGTCAGTACACTGGGTGGCCCACTTGGCGGTATCGGGCAAGGCCTTGCGGAGTCCGTCGGCAAACTGCTGCTTGCGCTCCATGTAGTCGGCAGCACTCTTGTCGGGCAGGGGAAGGATGTGCTCATTCACAGCCTCATTATAATAGGCGAAGTTTCCTGGTATGTTTACGCCGAAGGGGCAAGGCATACAGTATTCGCACGTAGTACAGGGGATGGTGGGGAAGCCCGACATCTGGTCTGCTATATCGGCCAGCAACTTGTTTTCTGCCTCCGTGCAGGCCTCCAGCGGTGAAAACGTCTCCACATTGTCTATCAAGTGTTCCATACGGTTCATGCCGCTGAGGGTTGTCAGGATATTGGGATAGGAACCCACCCAGCGGAAAGCCCATCGGGCGGTACTGTCATTGGGACGCACGGCCTTCAGTTGGTCAGACAGTTCAGTAGCCATACGGCCAAAGGCTCCACCACGCAGGGGCTCCATCACAACGGCCTGCACACCCTTCTTTTCAAGTTTGTCATAGAGATATTCGGCATCGGCATCATGCCTACGCCCTTGTTTCATGGAGGCATGGCGCCAGTCAAGGAAGTTCATCTGTATCTGAACGAAGTCCCAATGGTATTCTTCCTGACGGTCGAGCAACCAGTCGAAGTCGCGCACATCGCCATGATAGGAGAAGCCAAGATGCTTGATACGCCCAGCCTCGCGTTCCTTCAGCAGGAAGTCGAGGATGCCATTATCGAGGAAACGTCCTTTCAGCGACTCCATACCACCTCCGATGCTGTGCAGCAGATAGTAGTCAATGTAGTCCACCTTCAGGCGTTCCAGCGACTGCTCATACATCCGCTTCGAACTATCGTAGCTCCACGTGCGCCCGTTCTGGTTCGACATCTTCGTAGCCACATGGTATTTCTCTCTGGGAAACCTACTCAGCGTGTTACCCGTCAGCACCTCCGAGCGGCCACCCATATACATCGGTGCCGTGTCGAAATAGTTCACGCCGTGGGCAATGGCATAGTCCACCAGTTCATCTACCTCTTCCTGATTGTCAGGCAGACGCATCATGCCGAAGCCCAACAGCGAAATCTTCTCACCCGAACCATGCTGCACACGGTAGGTCATCTTGTTGTCTGCCTCGCTTTGTGCGGACGAGGACGTCCGCGCTCCCATTACGTTCAGCGGCTCCATAGCCATCATGGCCAAAGCCGAGCCCGCACCCAGTCCCAGCCTGTGCAGGAACTCACGGCGGTTCATGTCAGTTTTTCTCTCTTTCATAGTCAGTCTTGTTTTTGCTTTAGGTTTATTATTTACTCATTATTCTTATTTATTCATTATTCACTATTATTTATTCATTATTCTTTATTCATTAGCGCAGCGCAAGTTGGTATTTGGCACAGAAGGCCTCGCCCTGCTCCAGTCCCTCCTCATAGAGTCGTTCCAGTTTCTCTGTGTCTCGGCAGACACGGTCTACCTCCAAAGGCCGTTGCGGACGGATGGCAATGACGTCGCCCCAGTCCTCCATGCGCTCCACCAGTTCCAGCTGACGGGTATAGACCTCTGTGCGATGGCTCAGGGCTACACGCAGGCGCGGGTACTCTTTATAAATAAAAGCCGGCATCTTTATGTCATGTCCACTGGGGCGGTAGCCTCGGTTACGGGTCAGCACGACGACATTCAACTGATGTCCCTGACTGATAGAACGCTCAACGGGTATGGAGTCCACGATGCCGCCATCGAGCATCGGCTTGCCATCCACCTGGGTCACCTGCGCCACAAAGGGAAGCGAACTACTAGCCTTGGCAATGGCAATCAGCCGCCGGCGGTCTTTCCGCTCGGAGAGATACTCAGCACGTCCTGTCAGGCAATTGGTAGTCACCATCTCAATAGTTCCAGGATTACGCTCGTATGCTTCGTAGTCGTAAGGCAGAATCTCGTCGGGGAAACGTTCGTAGAGCAAGTTCGGGTCGAAGATGCTGCCCGTCTTGATAAGGCTCTTCAGCGATATGTAGCCATACTTACGCAGCAAATCGATATTCGAGAAGCGTGCCCGGCGTAGCTGACGGCTCATATAGGAAAGGCCGTTGCAGGCTCCCGCCGACACCGCCACGACATACTGGAAATACTGTTCATGCTTCATCAGCGCATCGAGCACACCACAGGTGAACACACCACGCATACCTCCGCCCTCAAGCACCAATCCTGTATCAACGCCCAGACGCTCCATTACTCTCTCTTATTAACAAAGCGCAAATATAAAAAGATTTTACGACACGCACAAACGTATGAAACTATATTTCATAAAATTTGGAGGATATTAAGATAATTCATTTGGCTGTTCACGCTTTTTACCGTAACTTTGCAACCACTAAAGAAGAAATAATGTTTTTAAAGTCTTTTTTCCGTAAACTTCTATCCCCTGTCATGTGGGGTAACTGTCTGGCCTTGGTAGTGGTAGCGGCGCTGCTTATGATGGGCCTGATGTGGTGGTTGGACAACTATACTCACCACGGCGAAGGCATCAGCGTGCCCGATTTCAGCGGCCAGAACTACAGAGATTGTGTGACCCGTGGCGACGAGCTGGGGCTTATCGTCATGATTGGCGACTCCACCTATAATAAAAAGATGCCTGCCGGATGCGTCGTGGCACAGAAGCCCGTGGCGGGAGCCAGCGTGAAGAGCGGACGCATCGTCTATGTGACTATCAATTCGCTTACGATGCCTCGTGTGGCCATTCCCGACCTTGTAGGAAACAGCAGCTACCGTCAGGCACAGGCCCGTCTGCAGGCCTTGGAGTTTAAGCTCACGGAACCGAAACTCATCGACGGCGACAAGGACTGGGTTTACGGATTGCAATGTGACGGACGTAACCTGGAAGCCGGCGACATGGTGGCCAAAGAGTCGACGCTGACACTCATCATCGGAAACGGACTCACCGAGGAAGACCTGGAACTGGAAGAGATAATCGACGAGGATAGCATCGACATCGATAATTTCCTCAACGGAGGAATAGACCTCGTAGACCCCTTCCAGGAGGTTCCTGAAGATTAGGATGAAGACAAAGCCCAGAATAAGCCCGGAGAGAAAACGGCTTTCTCTGGTAGAGAAAACGGTTTTCTCTCATAGACAAAACGGCTTTCTCTCATAGACAAAACGGCTTTCTCTCATAGACAAAACGGCTTTCTCTCCCCGAGGGTGACGGGAAACATGATAGATAAGATTGTAAATGATTGAAGAACAGATATTTGAGGACGAAGAATTGCTGCTTGACGAAAGTCTTGAAAAAGAATCAGGCGAGGCGGGCGGTCAGCTCTATGAGCATCTGCGGTTGGAGGTAGACCGTGGACAGGAACCGTTGCGCATAGACAAATATCTGACCGAGCACACACAACACTCCTCGCGCAACCGCATACAGCAGGCTGCCGAAGCGGGATTTCTCCATGTGAACGACCGTCCGGTGAAGAGCAACTATAAGGTTCGTGCCGGCGATGTCATCACGCTCCTGCTCGACCGTCCGCACTTCGACACTACCATCGTGCCCGAAGAGCTGCCCCTCGACGTGCGCTATGAGGACGACGACCTTATGGTCATCTACAAGCCGGCCGGCATGGTGGTGCATCCAGGATGTGGCAACTTCCACGGAACACTGGTTCATGCCGTAGCCTGGCACCTCAGAAACCTTCCAACCTACGACCCCAACGACCCGCAGGTAGGCCTCGTTCATCGTATTGACAAGGATACCAGCGGTCTGCTCCTCGTGGCTAAGACACCCGAGGCGAAGTCCATTCTAGGCAAGCAGTTCTTCCATCATGAGACAAATCGTTCATACGTCGCCCTTGTCTGGGGTAACTTTGTGGAAGATGAAGGACGCATAGAAGGCAACATCGGGCGTGATCCGAAAGACCGGCTTCGCATGGCTGTCTTCCCGCCTGATTCTGAGATAGGCAAGCCCGCCGTCACCCATTGGAAAGTGCTGGAGCGCTATGGCTATACCACACTCGTGGAGTGTCGTCTGGAGACAGGACGCACCCACCAGATACGTGCCCACATGAAGCATTTAGGACATCCGCTCTTTGCCGACGAGCGCTACGGAGGCACGGAGATTCTTCGTGGCGAACGTTCCTCGTCCTATAAGGCCTTCATCCAGAACTGCTTCAAGCTCTGCCCCCGTCAACTACTCCATGCCCAGACGCTGGGCTTCCGTCATCCCACGACGGGTGAGCAGATGGACTTCACCTCTCCCCTACCCGATGACATGCAGGCGGTGATAGAGAAGTGGCGCAAACGCCTCAATTCCTCCTTATTTGAGAATGAATGACATTTCACTTGAACTTGCTAAGTTACACATTCTGACTGGTGCAGATTTTATCCGTCAGCTAAAGTCTATAGTGTCAAGTGGTGAGTTCCATCCAGTTGAAGGGGAAACAGACATATTCTCTGTCGGAGGCGAGAAAGGTGAGGACTACGAGAACTTGCTTAATGCTGCGCGGAAGGCTGTTGAGCATGGCTATCGGGTATATATGCTGCCCAATCCCAAAGGAGTCAGAACGGCTGATTTCATATTTGAGCGTAAGGAAGTCTACAAAATGTTTGATCTGAAAACCATTACAGGAAGTGGTTCTGTGGATAACAGACTTGCTGAGTCTGTTGGCCAAAGTAATCGTGTTCTATTAAACATGGCTACTAACTACAGGGCAGGATTGTTGGCACGTGCCATTCTTTCTTATTTTGAACGAAGTGCAGAAGCCCGCGAGGTGGTAGTTATGAAAGGGAATAGGTATATTTCTGTAACAAGGCAAACTATTTTGGACAAAAAATTCATCATTTCATTCTCAAAGAAATATTACAAATAAAAGAGCCAGCATGTGGCTCTTTTATAATTGGAGTAGTGTCGATAAAGTCTTGCTCCTCTCGGAATCTTACCGGATAGCCAAACTTAATGTTTGACGCTGCAAAGTTAAGCATTTTTCTCGTTCCCTCCAAATTTTTCTTCTGTTTTCTTTGCTAGTTCGCAAACTTTTCGTAAATTCGCAGCCGACTCTCAGAGTAGGGTCAGGCCCCGTGCCAGCCCGCAGAAGCACGGCCAAGTCCGGACTGACCGACACTCCGTGAGATCTACGACATAAGAAAGGCGTTTACTTTCAACGCTTTGTTCTTGACAAACGGAAGAGCCATTTTTATCATACCATCGTCATAATGACACACCCTCAAAAAATAAAAAAAGCGTTTTTCTGTTGTCATATCATAAAGTTTTTGTAATTTTGCAGCCGAATTGCAAAAACAATTGATAGCATGAAACTTCAGAAACGAACCATAGCCATCGTTTGCGGTGGCGACAGTAGTGAGCACGACGTTTCGTTGCGCTCGGCTCAAGGTCTCTACTCCTTTTTTGACAAGGAGCTATACAACGTCTACGTGGTCGAGATGAAAGGTACCGACTGGCATGTAGACCTGCCCGACGGCACTTCGTCGCGGGTGAAGATGCACGACTTCTCTTTCCGTGAGGGAAACCGTACCCGCCATTTCGACTATGCCTACATCACCATCCACGGTACACCTGGCGAGAACGGCATCCTGCAGGGGTACTTCGAGTTGCTTAACATTCCCTATAGCACCAGCGGTGTGCTTGTCGAGTCCATGACTTTCAACAAGTTCGTGCTCAACCAATATCTCAAGAGCTACGGCGTGCGGGTGGCAGAGAGCGTGCTCATCCGTCGTGGACAAGAAGAGAAGGTCAGCAAGCGCGAGATTATCGACGTCGTGGGCATGCCCTGCTTTGTGAAACCCGCCAACGACGGTTCCTCGTTTGGAGTCAGTAAGGTGAAGAAGCCCGACCAGCTAGCCGCTGCCCTTCGCGTGGCCATGATGGAGAGCGACGAGGTGATGATTGAGTCGTTCCTCGAGGGTACGGAAATCACCGTCGGCTGCTATAAGACGAAGGAAAAGAGCGTGGTCTTTCCCGTAACGGAGGTGGTGACGAAGAATGAGTTCTTCGACTACGACGCGAAGTACAACGGACAGGTGGAAGAGATTACTCCTGCCCGTATTTCTGCCGAACTTTCAGACCGTGCGCAGCAGCTCACATCGGCCATCTACGATATTCTCCATTGCAACGGTATCATACGCGTGGACTATATCATCTCGCCACAGGGTGACATCACCATGCTTGAAATCAACACCACACCCGGCATGACGCAGACCAGCTTCATACCCCAGCAGGTGCGTGCCGCCGGCCTCTCTATGACTGACGTGCTGACAGACATCGTGGAGAACCAGTTCTAATGATTATGAATGATTTCGACGACATACGGCCTTACGAGCCGGAAGAGATGAAGCAGGCCTTTGAGGATCTGATAAACGACCGGCAGTTTAACGTCATTATGAAGGGCTACGCACCGTGGTTGCCCAAGGGGTTGCGTAACGGGTTGCTGCGCCTTGCCTTCAAGGGCGTGAAGACTCCGCTGGACTTCCAAATGAGGTTTATGAGACCCGTCGTGAACTATATCATTAGAAAACACACCGACGGTTGTTCTTTCGACGACACAAATCTCAAATCTCAAATCTCAAACCTCAAACCTCAAACCTCAAATCTCAAATCCCAACGCTACACCTTCATCTCCAACCATCGTGACATCGTACTCGACTCTGCCTTCCTTGACGTGAAGCTCGTCGAGGCTGGTCACCCCACAACCGTAGAGATTGGCATCGGCGACAACCTGCTCATCTATCCTTGGATAAAGCGTCTGGTACGTATGAACAAGGCTTTCACCGTTCGTCGTGGTCTCACGCCGAAGGAGATGCTAGCGTCCAGTCAGCTCATGAGCCGTTATATCCACTACGCCGTGACCGAGAAGCATGAGAACATCTGGCTGGCACAACGCGAAGGACGCGCCAAGGACAGCGATGACCGCACCAGCGATGCCGTGCTAAAGATGCTGGCCATGGGAGGAAGTGCGGTCAATTCTCAAATCTCAACCCTCAATTCTCAAATCTCAATTGTCGACAGTCTCCGCGAACTGAACATCGTACCCCTGACTATCAGCTATGAGTACGACCCCTGCGACTACCTGAAAGCCGAGGAGATGCAGCAGAAACGTGACAACCCTTCTTTCAAGAAGAGCAAGCAAGACGACCTGGACAACATGAAGACTGGAATCCTAGGCTACAAAGGTCGCGTACATTACCATTGCGGAACGCCTGTGAACACCTGGATAGACGAGCTGAAAGACCTGCCGCGCAAGGAGTTCTACCAAGAGCTGTCCCATCGCATGGACCGCGAGATACATGCCGGATACCGTATCTACCCTTCCAACTACGTCGCTCTCGACATGCTGAACGGCAACACCATCCAGGCAGAACACTATACCGCCCATGACCGCCACCGCTTTGAGAAGTACCTCGAAGGCCAGTTGGCGAAAATCACACTCCCCAACAAAGACGAACAGTTCCTCAGACAATGCATACTCACCATGTATGCCAATCCCCTGCGTAACAAACTGAACATTACAACAACTAACTCATGAAGCACTTTCCTGTTAATTGTCTCGTAGGCTGCGCTATCTGCGCAGCTCTCCTCGTCCTCTCCTCCTGTGCCAACGATGCCTACGACAAAGGCGAGGGTGATTACTCGCTCATGCAGGCCGAGATGGCTGAAATCCACATAAACAGCAATGTGCTGGTAGATTATTTCATTACCGACGCTAACGACAGGTACTCGGTTGCTACTCCTTTCAAAAACAGCTGGATGACTACTCCCGACTCCACTTACCGCGCCGTAGCCTACTTCAACAAGAGAGACGACGGCATGGCCGACGTGATTGGACTCAGCCGCGTCGGCGTCCTCATGCCGAAAAGGTTGAAGAACCTCAAGACCGACCCCGTCCGCTTTGAGAGCGTTTGGATAAGTCCCAACCGAGCCTACCTCAACGCCGGCATCTACCTTCTCATGGGTTCTACTGACGACGAGCAGTCTATTCATACTCTAGGTTGCCACATAGACACGCTCCATCGTAATGATGACGGTACTGAGACGATGCAACTGACACTACACCACGACCAGGGTGGCGTGCCCGAATACTATTCCCAGCGTACTTACGTCAGCATACCCCTCAAAGATGCTATGACGGACTCCGTGTGCATCACCATACACACCTACGATGGAATCGTCAGGAAAACATTCAAGCGATGAAGATTGGAAACATTGACCTCGGCGAACGCCCCGTCTTCCTTGCTCCGATGGAGGACGTGACGGATATAGGCTTCCGTCTGCTTTGCAAGCGTTTCGGCGCGTCGATGGTCTACACGGAGTTTGTGAGTGCTGAGGCTCTTGTACGCGATGTAGCCTCAACGGTACGCAAACTTCAGATAAGCGACGAGGAACGTCCTGTCGGCATACAGATTTATGGTCGCACGGTAGACGCTATGGTCGAGGCAGCAAAGATTGTTGAAGAGGCTCACCCCGACGTCATCGACCTCAACTTCGGCTGCCCTGTCAAGAAGGTTGCATCAAAGGGAGCCGGAGCCGGCATGTTACAGAACATCCCCTTGCTACTGGAAATTACCCGCGAAGTGGTGAAAGCCGTTAAAGTTCCCGTTACGGTAAAAACGCGCTTGGGCTGGAATCACGACCAGCTTATCATCACTACCCTTGCCGAACAGCTACAGGACTGCGGCATACAAGCGCTGACCATCCACGGACGAACCCGCTCCCAGATGTATACTGGCGAGGCTGACTGGACGCTTATCGGCGAGGTGAAGCGCAATCCCCGCATCACGATTCCCATCATTGGCAACGGAGACATCACTTCCCCCGAAAAGGCCTGTGAGGCATTCTCCCGCTATGGTGTGGATGCCATCATGGTAGGCCGCGCCACCTTCGGCTGCCCCTGGATATTCAAAGAAATCCGCGATGCCTTGGATGGAAACAACGAACAGCCCCTCACAACTGACGAGAAACTCGACATACTGGAAGAGCTGTTACGTATCAATGTGGAGCACATCGACGAACAACGGGGTATTCTTCACACACGCCGTCACCTTGCCGCCACACCCATCTTCAAAGGCATTCCCAATTTCCGCCCAACCCGCATCGCCATGCTCCGTGCCACACACATGGAAGAGCTATTGGCCATCCTCGAAGGAACACGAAAATGATTTGCAGCTTATCTGCTGCCTATGTAGAGGAACAGCATCCCCAAGAGCACCAATGCGAGGTCGACAGCCTTGGCCCGAAGGTTCTTTTCATGGAAGAACATCGCACCGCAGAGGAAACTGACAATAACGCTGCCACGACGAATCATTGAGACAATGCTAATCATAGCCGAGGGCAGCGAAAGGGAATAGAAATACATGAAGTCGGCAGTAGAGAGGAAAAGGCTTACGCCGATAATTGCCCAGTCCCAGTGGAAGGGAGTAGTCTGGTGGTGTTTGGGCCACCAGAGGAGCATAAGCATAGCGAACATCATGCCACACTGGTAGATATTGTACCACGACTGAACCATCATACGGTCGAGCCCTACCCCACCCTCACTTACGGGTGCCATGAGGTATTTGTCATAGAGTCCGCTGATGGCTCCCATAGCGGCAGCTCCTACAATCATGTATATCCAGTGGTCGTGTTTGAAGTCGATACCCTCCTTCTTCCCACTACGACTAAGCAGCAGGAAGGAGACTACGGCAAGACATACTCCCACCCATTGCCAAACGTTGAGTCGCTCGCCAAAGACCAGCAAGGCACCCACGAGCACCATGACGGGACGTGTGGCATTGATAGGGCCAACGATGGTCAGCGGGAGGTGCTTCATACCGAAATAGCCCAGCAGCCAACTGCTGAGCACGATGATGGACTTCAAGACAATGTATTTGTGAACCTCCCATCCACCGCTGCCTACATGAAAGATGCTCCCGTCGAGCATGCTACTTGTACCGCTCACAATGATGAACGGCAAGAAGATGAGCGACGAAAACAGCGTGTTCAGAAAGAGGATGGGAATGACAGCATTGTCGCGCAGAGCCTTCTTCTTCAGCGAGTCATAGACACCTAGGAAGGCAGCCGACAGGAATGCAAGAATGAGCCACATCACTTCATCCTCCACTGTCCGTTCCCATCAGGCACCATGGGCACGACAACCTCCTCCTGCGTACCGTCGCCATAGTCAAGCTGCATGAACACATGCATCATCTGCATCGTGGAGTCCATCTCGGCACGGACGGCGGTGAACTTCTTCACGCCCTTGTGCAACTGTTCTTCCGTAGCCATATACATCTTGTAGGCATCGGCCAGCTGCGGGCGCATCTCCTCTGGGATTTTGTCAATGTCATGGCGGAAAGCCAGGAAACCGTCGTAGTCGCCCTCAAGCAAGCGGTCGTAACATGCCTGGGCAACAGCCATAGCCTCAGCCTTTGTTGCCTCCTCAGGAGATGGAGTGTTTTTGCAAGCAACCATTGAAGTAATCAACAGCAGCGCCAATACTGCCTTACTAATCATCTGTTTTGTCATCATATCCTATTATCAATCTTTAATCATTTTTGTCTGATAAATACGTTGATGGGTGAGCCGGTAAGCGTCCAGTTCTCACGTATCTTGTTCTCCAAGAACCGTCTGTAAGCTTCCTTCACATACTGCGGCAGGTTGGCATAGAAGATGAAGGTGGGAATCTGTGTGTCAGGCACTTGACTCACATATTTAATCTTAATATACTTGCCCTTGATGGATGGTGGTGGCGTGGCCTCAATGATGGGCAGCATCACCTCGTTGAGCTTCGTGGTGCCGATGCGCAGCTTGCGGTTCAGATAGACCTGCTTCGCCGTCTCCAGTACCTTGAAGATACGCTGCTTGGTGAGGGCCGAGGTAAAGATGATGGGGAAATCACGGAAGGGAGCCATGCGCTCGCGGATGGCATTCTCAAAGGTGGAGATGGCAATCTGAGACTTGTCCTCCACCAAGTCCCACTTGTTCACCGCCACCACAAGGCTCTTGTTGTTCTTCTGGATAAGCTGGAAGATGTTCATGTCCTGTGCCTCGATGCCACGTGTGGCATCAATCATCAGGATGCACACGTCGCTGTTCTCGATGGCACGGATGCTACGCATAACGGAATAGAACTCCAAGTCCTCGCTCACCTTGTTCTTACGACGTATGCCTGCCGTGTCCACAAGGTAGAAGTCGAAGCCGAACTTATCGTAGCGGGTGTAGATACTGTCGCGTGTCGTTCCGGCTATCTCGGTGACGATGTGCCGGTCCTCGCCAATAAAGGCATTGATGATACTCGACTTACCTGCGTTGGGTCTTCCCACGACGGCAAAGCGGGGAATACCCTCTTCCAGCCCGTCGTCATTCTTCTCAGGAAGCATCTCCATAATCTTGTCCAGCAGGTCGCCAGTTCCACTTCCCGTAGCAGCACTCACACACCAGGGGTCGCCCAAGCCTAGCTTGTAGAAATCGTACTGCCCATAGAGGTCCTTTCCGTCATCAGCCTTGTTAAGCACAAGGATTACTGGAGGTAAGGTAACGTCCCTTTCACTTCCTTTCACTCCCCTTTCACTCCCTTTCACTCCTTTTCGGAGTATCTGCGCCACATCCTGGTCGAGGTCGGTGACGCCGTTCTTGATGTCGCAGAGGAAGAGCACGAGGTCGGCCTCCTCGGTGGCGATGATGACCTGCTTGCGGATCTCCTCTTCAAAGATGTCATCGCTGTTCACCACCCATCCGCCGGTATCGACTACGGAGAACTCACGACCGCACCACTCACACTTGCCGTACTGTCGGTCACGTGTAGTGCCGGCTTGTTCGCTCACAATCGCCTGCCGGCTGTTTGTCAGTCTATTAAATAAGGTGGACTTGCCCACGTTGGGCCTTCCCACTATCGCTACTAGGTTTCCCATTATTTATTTTGTGAAATGATTATTATCCGTAATTTTCGGCAAAGATATACAAAAAAGCCGAAAGCACAAAACTTTCGGCAAGAAAAATTATTCCAGACGATATCCGAAATTGCCCAGCTCGCGTTCCGAGGAGCGCCAGTCCTTGTCTACTTTGACGAAGATTTCGAGGTAGATATGCTTGTCGAAGAACTTCTCCAGCGTCTTGCGAGCCTCAGTAGCGACCTTCTTCAATGCCACTCCCTGATGACCAATGATAATGCCTTTCTGCGACTCGCGCTCCACATAGATGACGGCATTGATGTGTATCTTCTGCTCGTCCTCCTTGAAGCGCTCCACGACTACCTCCACCGAGTAGGGAATTTCCTTGTCGTAGTAGAGGAGAATCTTCTCGCGGATGATTTCCGAGACGAAGAAGCGTGCGGGTTTGTCGGTCAGTTGGTCCTTGTCGAAGAACGCCGGACTCTCGGGCAGCAGCTCCTCAATACGACGGAGCAGCATGTCGGTGCCGAACTTGTTCTTCGCCGATATGGGCAGTATCTCTGCGTTGGGCAACAACGTGTGCCAACGGGAGACAATGTCGCCCAAGAGTGCATCTGGCCTTCCACCAGAAGATTGTTTCTGTAGCTCGTCAATCTTGTTAATGAGCAGTATGACCGGTATGGTCATCTTCTGCACCTTCTCCAGGAAGTCCATGTTCTTCTCGGGATTCTCCACCACGTCGGTGACGTAGAGCAGAATGTCGGCATCGGTAAGTGCCGACTCCGAGAAGGCAAGCATCGACTCCTGCAGTTTGTAATTGGGTTTGAGCACGCCTGGCGTGTCGCTGAACACGATTTGCATCTCAGGAGTGTTCACGATGCCCATGATACGATGACGCGTCGTCTGAGCCTTGAAGGTGGCAATAGAGATACGCTCACCTACAAGCTGGTTCATCAGCGTCGACTTACCCACGTTGGGGTTTCCCACTATGTTTACGAATCCTGCCTTGTGACTATTCATGTTTTTCCAAGTATTTCATTTCGCGGAGTATCTGCCGCTGTCGTTTCTTGATATATTCACTTGGGTGCTTACTGCTGAAGCGTAGCGGATTGGGCAGCGTAGCTGCTATCAGGGCGCATTGTTCTGCGGTAAGCTCGCGGGCGGAACATCCGAAATGCTCACGGGCCACGGCCTCCACACCATAGATTCCCACTCCCATCTCTATCGAGTTGAGGTACACTTCCATGATGCGTTCCTTTCCCCAGAACAGCTCGATGAGCACGGTGAAATATGCTTCCAGTCCCTTGCGCACCCACGACCGTCCTGGCCACAAGAACACGTTCTTTGCCGTCTGCTGCGAGATGGTCGAGGCACCCAGCTGGTTCTTTTCCGGGTGTTCACGGTTTCGTTTCACCGCCTTGCCGATGGCATCTATGTCAAAACCATAGTGCTCTCGGAAATGTGCATCCTCGCTTCCCATGACGGCCAACGGCATCTGTCTGGAAATCTCAGTAAGTGGCACCCACTTATGCTCCAGCTTCATCTCTTCGTTCTGGAACAGGCGGATAATCATCAACGGCGTGTAATAGACGGGAACGAACTTCAGCAGCACGACGGCAAGAACGGTGGACCCGAAGAACAGGCCCACCGTCCAGCGTAGAAACCGCAGAATACTGCGAAAGATTTTCCTCATTTACTGCAATGTGCCCTGCTCGGCAGCCTGAATCATGGCCTGGCTGGCATACATGTAAACCTCCACGCGGCGGTTCTGAGCCTTGCCAGCAGCCGTCGAGTTGTCGGCCACAGGATTAGACTCACCGTAGCCCATCGTGCTGCGAATCTGAGTGCTGGGAACACCAAGCGACAGCAGATAGTTGGTCACAGCCTGTGCGCGCTGCTGCGAGAGGTTCAGGTTCTTCTGAACGCTCTGCTCAGGAGTGGAGTTCTTCCATCCGGCGTTGTCGGTATATCCCTGCACGGCCACGTCGCAGTCGGCGTTGCTCTTCAGCACGTTGGAGAACTGTGTGAGCGAAGTCTTGGCAGTGCTGCTGAGCGTGGAGCTACCCGTGGTGAACAGGATGCCTGAGTCGAACGTCACCTTGACTGCCTCAAGACCGTTAGAGTCGGTCACGCTCTCCACCTGAGCATTCTGCACGGCCTCGGCCTCTTTCTTGGCCTTATCCATCTTCTTGCCGATGATAGCACCAGCACCAGCGCCTACGGCACCACCGATAGCGGCACCAACAGCGGTGTTACCAGCAATATTGCCAATGATGGCACCCAACACGGCACCGCCGCCGGCACCAATTGCTGTTCCCTTGGCCATGTTACTGCAACTGGCCATAATCAATCCTGCACAGAGTGCAAGAGCAGTTACCTTAAATGCTTTCATAATTATTGTGTTTGAATGGTTATAAATAAATGTAATAAATCTATGCCTCAAATTCTATGCCTCACTTAGCACCACGGACGTTCTTGCCCGCAATCCAAAAGTACGCTGCAAAGATAGCACTTTTATCGGATTTACACCATAATCATATTGGCAAATCTAACAACACTTAACATCCTTTAACCTCATTCGCACTTTTTAGGTTCTTTTCATCCTTTTGTATGTTCTCTGCTCCCATAGGCTCACGTACAATAGCACTAAATGCAGTGACAAGTTCTACATTGAATGAGTATTATACGCTCTACAACGATATAGCCGCAGAGGTGCGTCATTATCTGCCACAGCTGCGAGTTAAGCGGATTCTTTGCCCCTGCGACTGGGACGAAAGAATAACAAGAATCAATTTTTCTCACGAACTTTTTTTGATTTCACTATACATTCCTACATTTTTCACATAACTCACATATATACAGAATGTTAGTTTATGTATAGACCATACATTTTATGGTGCCACTATACATAGGCAGTAAACGGACTATATCCACATACATAACGGAGGAATGTCTTAACAATAACAGTCATATGATTTTGTTTCTCCTATGGAAACTGTTTGTTTCTACCGTAGAAACTGTTTGTTTCTCGCATGGAAACAAAATGTTTCCACAGAGAAATATTTGGAAACAAACTGATTATCTGATACTTAGATACGTAATTGTGGTCACTATCCTACGTCTGTTTTCAATGAATGTATAGTGCCCATCAATTATGTAGGCTCTATACATAAGCTAAATCATTTATATTTAGATAGTTACAACAAAAATGCAGGAATGTATAGTATTTTTAAAAACTTTTCGCCAGAAAAAATGTCACACTTACTGAGCCTAAGTATTATACTTGCGCCACCTAAGTATCATACTTCTGTCACCTAAACACTATGTTTTCCATTTTCGCCCTCTATATATCGCAAAAAGTATTAAATCCTTTTCATTTCTTTGTTTGTATCAGGGGAAATGTGTAACTTTGCATTCCAATAACAATAACGAATAAACCGGTAATATGATTAAGCAATATTACAATCGAACTACCATCGGATTATTCACAAGAACAACCCCTATTTCAATCGCAAGAAGTATCAATTTGAGTATGAGAATGGCCAAATGTTGCCGCTAAAGTTATACGAGCATTTGAAAATTGATCATAAATAAAAGGCAATGGATATTAAACACATAGATTACGGTAAACTTCCCATCATAGAGATATTCAGCGACTGGTATACCGTTCCTTCGTATCAACGTCACTACGTTTGGGATACCGATAACGTCATGGATTTGCTCTGTGACTTCAAAGAAGCAATAGATACGCATCCAAATGATGAGTATTTCCTTGGTTCATATATCTATCAGAGCAATGAAGGAGAAAAAAACAAAGACTTACTTGACGGTCAGCAACGCATCACCACTTTGTTTTTGATATTTGCCTATTTGCGTGACTGCGGAAATCTTGACGAGAATATGAAGCAGACCTTGCATGGCTTTGTCTATCAAGACGAGAACAAGCTTGCAAGGAAAAACGCAAAAGTTAGATTGCAATATGAAATAAGAGGCGATGTCGGGGATTTCATTCAAGAACATATTGTCGGAAAAGGTATCTTAGCTGATGAAGGGAACTGGAACATTATCTGCAAAATAGCTAAGAACAGGAATGAAAATGTTTCCATAAATCATATATGCACTACTCTTGTAGCCTGCCAGAGATTCTTTAGTGAGAATACGGATATAGACATCGTTGAATTTCTCGCTTATATATTAAATAATGTGGTGATGATTTATGTTTCAGTCTCAACATTGGAAGATGCGTTCCGTCTTTTCTCCATCATGAATGACCGAGGTTTGAAGTTGAGTAATGCCGACATTCTCAAATCATCGAACTTAGAGCATATTCCCGAAAAGTCAGACAAAGCTATGATTGCAAAGAGGTGGGAAGATATTCAAGAAGACATGGGGGACAATTTCGACAGGTTTCTGTCATACGTCAGGACAATGATTCTCAGGACAAGGCCTAAAACTAATTTGCTGGACGAATTTGAAAAAGAGATATTTCAGAAAGGAGTAATAAGCAGAGGAAAGACTTTCTTTGATTTGGTTTTCAGAGCATACGATTATTATTGTAAAACGATAGAGCCAGATGCCAAGGATACAGGATACGATTATGTGAACTTGGTAAAAGTTCTGATGAGCACGTATCCCTCAACAGATTGGATTCCTGTTGTCATGTTTTATTATTCACGGTTCAAGACAGAACATCTTTATGATTTTGCAACAAAGATGATTCACAAGAATCTGGCAGATATAATATGCGGATCGATGCCGACAACAAGAATTGAAAACTTGAATAAAATCATTGCCGCAATTAAAGCATCCCATTCGTCAGATGACGTACTGAATAATCACCGGCTCTTTATTTTCGACCATAAGAAGTTTATGAGCATTGTGAATATGGATATATTTGGGCGCAAATGTACCAAGACTCTGCTGATGCTTCTGGAATTGAAGTACCAAAGTGACGAGAGGGAGATTGGCACAGGCATCATTACCATTGAGCATATACTGCCACAAAATCCTAAGGTCGGTTCGGAATGGACTACAAACTTTTCGCCTGAGCAGAGAAATGTCTATACACATAAGATAGGAAACCTGTGCATCCTGACCCGCAAAAAGAATTCAATGTTCAGCAATCTCGACTATCAAGATAAGAAATCTCGTTACTTTACTGATTACACAAGCCCGGAGAGTGTGGAAGATATAAGATTGTAGAACAAAAATAACAAAACGAATATGACAAAAAACACAAAGTACTTGTTTTTCGACACAGAGACTACAGGAGTTCCAAGAAACTACAAAGCACCCAGTTCTGACACCAGAAACTGGCCAAGGTTGGTACAGCTGGCATGGATTCTGACAGATGGTGATGGTAGCAGGATTTATACTGGCAATATGATTGTTAAACCAGACGGATTTATCATTCCAGCAGATGAAGCCAAAGTTCACGGCATCACTACGCAAAGGGCAATGGCCGAAGGCGTGGATTTGAAAGAGGTTATCAATCAGTTCAAAAGTGATTTGGACGTATCCACATGCATTGTTTGCCATAACGTGGATTTCGACAAGAAGATTGTGGGCGCAGAAATGATTCGCCTCGGCATGAGGGATGAAGTTGGCAAGAAGAGGAGTATCTGTACTATGCAGTCATCAACGGACTTCTGTAGAATACGTGGCTACTATGGTTACAAATTTCCAAAGCTCCAAGAGCTTTATCGGAAACTCTTCGGAGAGGGTTTCGACGATGCCCATAATGCAATGAGTGACATTGAGGCAACGGAACGCTGCTTCTGGGAACTTAAGAAACGTGGAATCATTTAACAGCGTGCTAAGATGAACGAAATAAAATGTCCGAATTGCGGTAAGGTGTTTTCGGTTGACGAGGCGAGTTATGCGTCTGTCGTCAATCAGGTAAGGTCTCGGGAGTTCCAGGCCGATGTGGAACGTCGCGTCAAGGAAATGGAGAAGCAGCAGGAGTTGCTTCGACAGTCTGACAAGCTACGTGCTGAGCAGGGATTCCAGCAACAACTGAATGCCAAGGAACAGGAACTGGAAAGGCGGAACGCTGAAATAGCCCGACTTGAGGAACAGCTTAAAGGCATCGCCATTTCCAAGCAGGCAGAGTATGAAAAACTATTAGCAGCGAAGGAAGCTGAGATATTACAGTTACAAGGGCAGGTGGCACAGAGCCAGAGTCAGACACAAGTAGCCATATTGAAGGAACAGAACAGAGCAAACCAGATTATTCAATTAAAGGAAAGCGAGATTTCAACATGGAAGGAGAGACTGGATGCCGAGAAGAATGATTCTATGCGTCGTGAGCATGACATCCGCCAAGGCTACGAACTGCAATTGAAGCAGAAGCAGGATATGGTGGACTACTACAAAGACCTGAAGACGCGCATGTCGACGAAGATGGTAGGCGAAACGTTGGAGGCCCATTGCAACACGCTCTTCAACACGACCATTCGGCCCATCATGCCGCAGGCTTATTTCGAGAAAGACAATGATGCCACCACAGGTTCAAAGGGCGACTTCATCTTCCGCGATTTCGACGGCGACTTTGAGTATATCTCCATCATGTTCGAGATGAAGAACGAGATGGACGAGACGGCCACCAAGCACCGCAACGAGGACTTCCTGAAGAAGCTCGACGAAGACCGCCGGACAAAGAAGTGTGAGTTTGCCGTGCTCGTCTCGATGCTCGAACCTGACAGCGAACTCTACAACACTGGCATCGTGGACATGAGCCATCGTTATCCCAAGATGTATGTCATCCGTCCGCAGTTCTTCATACCCATCATCACGCTCTTAGTGCAGACCTCAAAGAAAAGCATCGCCCTGCAACGGCAGTTGGTGCTGGCACAGAGCCAGTCGGTGGACGTGACCAACTTCGAGTCGAAGCTGAACGATTTCAAGGAGCGTTTCTCCAACAATTACCGTCTTGCAAGTGAAAAATTCCAGCGAGCCATCGAGGAAATTGACAAATCCATCGACCATCTGCAGAAAATCAAGGCCAATCTCTTAGGCTCGGAAAACAATCTTCGCATCGCCAATAACAAGGCAGAAGAGCTGACCATCAAGAAACTAACTTATCAGAACCCGACCATGAAGGCCAAGTTTGATGAGGCAAGAAAGGGTGAGCATAATACTAAAGATGACGTAGTTAGTGAATTTGATACAGAATAAGAAACAATGGCACTACCAGTAAATATACAACAGCTTATCAGCGGGCAGATAGTGGAATGGGAACGCCTTGATTTCAAGCGTGGGTGGAACCCAGAGGACGTTTTGCATACTATCTGTGCATTTGCCAACGACATTCACAATTGGGGAGGAGGATATATTGTGGTTGGCATAGAAGAGGAAAACGGAATCCCTGTGCTGCCTCCCGTTGGCGTTGACCTGAAACGCATATATGGTATTCAGGATGACATGAAGAAGGAACGAGTGGCGAGCCGGAACTACAGAAACCGACGGATTGGTGACTTCTTGAAGGAATTGCATTATACGGAGGGACGCTCAACGGGATTCCCAAAGATCAGAAAGGCACTTCGACAGAACGGCTCGCCTGAGGTGAGGTTCGAAACAGATGCAAACAACTCGTATTTCCTGGCTCACCTCGATATCCATCCAGAGTTTCTTAAAGAGCTTGAGGCTGGCATTACCCCCCAAGCTACCCCCCAAGCTACCCCTAAAACTTTGGAACTTCTGAGGGCGCTGAAGCAGGGTGCCAAAACAAGAAGTGAAATAATGGATTCTATGAACTTGAAAGACAGGAAGAGTCTCCGCGAAAACTATATGAACCCTGCATTGGAAGCGAATTACATTGCAATGCAATTCCCAGACTCTCCAAAACATCCGAATCAGAAATATTATCTGACGGATTTAGGAAAGAGCCTGTTAGTAGGGTCAGAGTAGCAAAGGAATCACTGGGACGGTTCTTCTGATTCACTATGGTAAATGGAAATGCGACGAAGAGATATACAATAGCAATAGAAGTGAAATGGGAATTGCAATTCATGGCCTAAGATTCAGGTTCATGGTTGACTTTGACTTCACCCCTCGGGCCGTCGACCGTTGGTTCCCTTTGGCCGTCGAGCTAAACCTTCTTGGACAAGTCAAGCGGCAGAGCCGAGCGCAAAGCAATAGAACAGTATCGAAAACGTTTTAAGAATATATGAGATTACCAATTAACATAGAAGAACTGCTCGGTGGACGGGCTGTGGAGGGTGACCGCATAGAGTATAAGACGGGATGGAACCCTGATGCCATCTACCGTAGCGTGTATGGTTGGTGAAGGTGAATATCGAGACGGACGAGGAGAGAACGTATTTTCTGATAGACATTCCTTGTCATCCGGAATTTGTGAAAGACAGGGTTGTCCTGAACAAGGATTTCATAAAAGACTTCATAAAAGACTTCATAAAAGAAAATCGGCCGCAAGTGTCTGAACGTCAGGAGAAAATACTGTTTATGATTGCAGATGACGAAACCCTGACTTCACAAAAGATTGCACAAAAAACAGGGGGGGCGCAACGCACAATTCTGAAAGACCTGACCGCATTACAAACTTTAGGAATCCTTGCCCGTGATGGTGGTCGAAAAGACGGAACTTGGGTAATAGTATAGCACAACCTATATTGAGAACTGGGTGTCGGGCATAAAACGAATCATGGAGGCCTGCCAAAAGAGAGGTGTCGCAGCGATTTTATGTGTAGCCGTTTTGGTGTTAAACATCTTGAATGAATCGTCCATAGGGCCAGCTATCTCGGATGCCTTTTCCTGAAAACTTCCCAAAAAGAGGTTTGGATTTTTTGCTGGTTCGCATAAAATGCGTACCTTTGCAACCTGTTTTGATATTTGAGACAAATGGCAGAGAACGATAACGAACTGGTGCGGCGGATAGCGGAGCAGAAATATGAGTACGGCTTCACTACCGACGTGCATACCGATATTATTGAGAAAGGTCTCAACGAAGACGTGGTGAGGCTTATCTCCTCAAAGAAAGGCGAGCCGGAATGGATGCTCGACTTCCGCCTGAAGGCTTTCCACTACTGGAAGGAACAACAGGAACCTACATGGGGACACGTACATGTGCCAAAGGTTGACTATCAGGAGATAAGCTACTACGCCGACCCAACGGCAAAGAAGCCCGCCAAGGGTTCTGTTAACGGCGGTAGCGTTGGAGGGGATTCGCAATCCCCGACCATCGACCCAGAGCTGGAAAAGACCTTCGACAAGCTGGGCATCCCCCTCGAAGAGCGCCTGGCCCTGAGCGGCAATACTGCCGTCGATGCCATCATGGACTCAGTAAGTGTAAAGACCACATTCAAAGAGAAACTGGCCGAGAAGGGAGTCATCTTCTGTAGCATCGGCGATGCCATCAAGGACCACCCCGACCTCGTAAGACAGTATCTCGGCTCGGTGGTACCCTACAAGGATAATTTCTATGCCGCCCTGAACTCGGCTGTGTTCAGCGATGGAAGCTTTGTCTATATTCCCAAGGGCGTGCGCTGCCCTATGGAGCTGAGCAGTTATTTCCGCATCAATGCCAGAAACACCGGGCAGTTTGAGCGAACGCTTATCATTGCCGATGACGACAGCTACGTCTCTTACCTTGAAGGATGTACGGCTCCCATGCGAGACGAGAATCAGCTGCATGCCGCCATCGTGGAGATTATCGTGATGAACCGCGCTGAGGTGAAATACTCCACCGTGCAGAACTGGTATCCTGGCGACGAGCAAGGACGCGGCGGCGTGCTCAACCTAGTGACGAAGCGCGGCGACCTTCGCGGCGTGGACTCCAAGCTCTCGTGGACACAGGTGGAGACGGGAAGTGCCATCACATGGAAATATCCGTCGTGCCTCTTGCGAGGTGATAATTCCCAGGCAGAATTCTATTCCGTGGCTGTGACGAACAACTACCAGGAAGCCGACACGGGCACGAAGATGATTCACATAGGACGCGACACGAAATCCACGATTATCTCGAAAGGTATCAGCGCAGGACACTCGCAGAACTCCTACCGAGGACTGGTGCGAGCTGCTGCTACGGCAGAGAATGCCCGAAACTATTCCTCGTGCGACTCCTTGCTGCTCGGTTCGCAATGTGGTGCCCACACCTTCCCCTACATGGACGTGCATAACCCAACAGCCATCTTTGAACACGAGGCAACGACATCGAAGATATCCGAAGACCAGCTCTTCTACTGCCAGCAAAGAGGTATCCCCACCGAACAGGCCGTCGGCCTCATCGTCAACGGCTACGCCAAGGAGGTGCTCAACAAGCTGCCTATGGAGTTTGCCGTCGAGGCGCAGAAGCTGCTTAGCGTCTCACTCGAAGGGACAGTGGGATAGTTTTAGTTCATAGTTCATAGTTCAAAGTTCATAATTAATAGTTCATAGTTCATAATTCATAGTTCATAGTTAAGATGAAAAAGATAATAATGACAAGCCTCATGGCGCTAGTCATAGTGGCATGTACCGACAACAAACAGTTCACCGTCGAGGGCACTATCGAGGGTGCCCAGGACTCTACGCTTTACCTTTACAACCAGTCGCTCTCCGGTCCTGAGCTGATGGACTCCGTGAAGCTGGGCAGCGATGGGAAGTTCTCGTTCAAGAGCGATGCTCCTGATGCTCCAGACTTCTACGTCCTGCTCCTGCACAACCAGATTATCAACTTCTCCATCGATTCAACAGAGACCGTCACCATCAATGCCAAGTACCCAGGCATGGGCAGTAACTACACAGTCACAGGCTCGGACAACTGCGAGAAAATCCGCCAGCTGGCACTCCTACAGCAAGACCTGCAACGGCGCGCTATGGCTCTGGAACGTAATGGAAGCCTGACACAACAGCAGCGTCTCGACTCATTGCAGACAATGGTAAACGAGTATAAGGACATCACCACACAACAATATATATATGTGGAGCCGCAGAAGGCCTACGCCTATTTCGCCCTCTTCCAGACGCTGGGTCAATGGAATCTCTATGAACGCAGCAATCCGCAGGACATGAAAGCCTTCGGCGCCGTAGCGACCTGCTGGGACACTTACTACCCAGAAGCACTTCGCACCGAGTACCTGCGCAACATTGCCCTGAAGGGAATGAACGAACAGCGAGCCATCATGGCACGACAGAATACGGATGGCCTGGAAGGGAAAATCGTCAACGCAGGACTGATAGAGCTGCAACTACCCGATGCTAGCGGAAACATACGCACGCTGACGGAACTAGCTGGAAAAGTTGTACTGCTTGACTTCCACTCCTTCGGTCTGAAAGATTCGGCAGCACGCATCCTAGAACTGCGCGAACTCTATAACAAATACCACGCACAGGGCCTGGAAATCTATCAGGTGAGCATAGACGGCGACGAGCATTTCTGGAAACAGCAAACCGAACACTTGCCCTGGATTTGCGTCTTCGACCCCAATGCAACGTCGCTGCCCAGCTACAACGTGCAGGAAGTTCCCGAGTTCTTCACCATCGACCGCGAAGGACTGCTGCAGAAACGTTCCGTACAGATGGCCGACGGTGTAGAGGAAGAAATACGCCGACTGCTATGAGAAGCGTTGTCCTACTTATCGCTTATCACTTTTCACTTCTCACTTCTTCCGCCCAGTTCACTTTGCACCAGGAGCACGACAGTCTCTACTGGCTAAACGACTGGCGACTCCCCTACCCTGTCTATCGTTACTGTACGGGCGACGTGGATGGCGACGGAATCGAAGATGCCCTTGTCGGTGTGGTGAAGTCCACACGCTATCACAAAGAACAAGGTCGCCGAATCTTCATCTTCCATCTAGTGAAGGGCAAGGCCCGTCCATTATGGATGGGGTCGAAATTGGGTGGCATACTTCAAGACTTCAAGTTTGTAGACGGCATCGTCCGTAGTCTGGAAACAACCACCGATGGCCGCTATGTCGTAGCAGAATATCGCTGGAACGACTTCGGCCTAGCCTTTGAACGCTTCATCGTGAAGAACGTGGACAAAGACACCGCCCTCCGCCACTATTAGTGACCCCACCCCCGACCCCTCCCCTACAAGGGAGGGGAGTAGCTGCGTACCATTAAGGCGAAAAATATGCGAGAACAGTGACCAGCGAAAAATATGCGAGAACACCGTTTGGGTATTCCCGCATATTCATAACTATGAGAAGATTTTTACTATTTCTTAGTTCTTGAAGAAGTCCTTTACGGCCTCATTGGGAACCATCTGCTCGTCGAAGATGAATGCACCCGTCTTGGGGCTGCGCACCATCTTGATAACCTTTGAGTAAGCGCGACCATCCTTCGAGCCTTCATGGAGGGTAGCGACGGTTTTCTTTGCCATACTATCTCAGTCGATTAAAATGCGTTTGTTACTTGATTTCCTTGTGAACGGTAACCTTCTTGAGGATGGGGTTGTACTTCTTCAGCTCCAGACGCTCCGAGGTGTTCTTACGGTTCTTCGTGGTGATGTAACGGCTTGTGCCGGGCAGACCACTGCTTTTCATCTCCGTGCACTCCAGTACGACCTGCACGCGGTTGCCTTTTGCTTTCTTGCTTGCCATGGTCTTAGTCTCCTATTACTTTAATGTCCTTCCAGTCCACATAGCCATTGGCAACAGCCTGCTTCAGTGCGGCGTCAAGACCTACCTTGTTAATCAAACGAAGACCAGCGGCGCTAATCTTCAACTGAATCCAGCAGTCCTCTTCAACGTAGAAAAATTTCTTGCTGAACAGGTTGACGTCGAAGCTGCGCTTTGTGCGGTGCTTCGAGTGAGACACATTGTTACCAATCTGTGCCTTTTTTCCTGTGATTTGACAAACTTTCGACATTGCTATCTACTTTAATTTTGTTGCTTTTTTTTGATACTTACTCCAAACAGGGTGCAAAGGTACTAAAATTTTCACGAACAAAGCATTTG
>Ga0310696_10000733_pt1 | contig 49001 bp, 31 predicted proteins | sample AusTroGonzalo_MG_4_FD_203885 | JGI IMG/M metagenome (GOLD analysis project Ga0310696, IMG submission 203885) | Bovine rumen microbial communities from tropical cattle in Woodstock, Queensland, Australia - Gonzalo_02 (v2) (version 2) | ecosystem: Host-associated > Mammals > Digestive system >...
GAGCATGACGTAGTTGGGGATGACGCGGTACCATGTCTCGGTGCGGCCCTGGGCGTTCACCTCGTAGGTAGTGTTGCTGAGCTGGTGCAGCAGGTCATTTCTTCTTTGCATCAAACTTGTAATTGAAGGTGAGGCTGACATAGTGGTGGAGGAAGGAGGAGCCGCCCTCGGTACGGGTGGTGGCGGTGACATCGCTGTGGTAGCGGGTATCGCAGTTGAAGAGGTCTTTGGCATAGAGGATAAGGCTGGCCTTGTTCTTCAGGAACTTGTAGCTGATGCGGGCATTGCAAACGAAGCGATTGGTATTCATTGCATCTGACATATAGCCTCGGTCGAGGAAGAAGTCGGGGATGAACTGAAACTCCCAAGTTTTCAATTTGTAGCTAAAGGTGAATGAGGCCCGATAGTTATAGATGTTTTGTCGTGGCTGGGTGGGGTCGCTATTGGTGTAGCGGTGCCATGCAAAGTTCTGCATGAGGAACAGGAAAAGCGAGCCATTGCGATATTGCAGTCGCAGTTGGTCGGAGAAGTCGCTGCTGCGTTGGCGATTGTAGGTGATACCCGTGGCATCATCCACCAGCGTCATAATTCCGTATGACTGGCCGTAACTCTCTGAGAGGCTGTTCCTGATGTGGAAGCCGCTGCCAAGGTCGCGCTCGTAGCTGAAGCTGGCCCCCCAACGCTCACCGCCACGCACATTCTGGTTCTGGGCACGGTAGGCTCCTGTTTGGGAATTGTAGTGGAGGATGGTGCCGATGGGGTTATAATTCTTGCTGTAATCCACGGAGAAATTCAATACCTGATTGGCGTGTGTGAGCATTGAAGAAAGGCCGACGCTTGCACTCAGCGTGTGGGAGGTTTTGAGGTCGGGATTGCCCATTGTGACGTAGAGCGGATTGGTGTCGTCGCGGTAGCCGATACAGTCGATGAGGTCGGGACGGTCGGACGTGTAGGATATGTAGCTGTTAAGATGGGTCTGCTTCTGTAGTCGGTAGGTCAGATCCAATTTAGGCGTGACAAGCAGAAGGTCACGACGGGCAAGCGTATCGAGACTTCCACGGCGATAGTCCGATTGCTCATGCCAATGAGTGAGGTCGAGCATAGGCTTGGCGCTGAATTTGCCTTGTGTCAGATTCGCTTCCAAACAGAGCGTGTTTCGCCAGGAGTCATCATCTCGCCGAAGGCTGTTGGCCGTGTCGAGCGTATCGGCACGATGGCGCTGCTCGTCGCGGAAGTTATTGTTGTAGGTGGTCTGCCAACTGGCCATCGCAGACAGATTCTTGCCAAAAGCATGGCGGGCTTGTAAACTGGCATCAGCAGTGAGACGGTGGGTGGGAGCGTGATAGTGCTGGCGGTCGGTTTGCGTCGTGCCACTCTGGAAGTACTGATAGATGCCTGTCGATTCACCGTCTCTCTTCATGTTGTCGTATGTCAAGGATACTGACGCTCCGAATTCGGTCTTGCCGAGCAATGAGCCTAATCTGGCTTTGACATTTGTCGAAAAGCCTTCCTCTGTAGCTATTGAGTGGTAGTCGGAGGAGTTTGTCACGGCATCGGGGGTGGCCAGTTCATACGTCTGCTGTTTGTTTTCAGTCATGGTGCGCCCGCGATTGAAAGTGATGTTGGCATCAATATCCAGCTTTGTGTTCGTAGAGAGGTTGAAAAAGGAACCGATGTCAACGGGGATTTTCATGTCGTGCTGATAGTTGCTGCTTGTCTGGTCGGATTCGGTCGCCGTAGTGCCAGACAGAAAATTCTGGCGGTTTTCCCAACTCTCTCTCCGTTCGTCGGTGTGGCTGGCTCCACCGCTGATGCTCCAGTTGTTCGGCCTATCGACCTTGAACGCGGGTTTCCAAAGATGGCTGTAGCCCACTGCTCCCATTTGCTGACGAATAGGAGTGCTGCTTCCGTTTGTGCTTGAACCATTTATCGTCATCGCGTCTATTTTCGTCGGGTCGTCAGCCACACGACCATACAGCATCAGCGGGTCGGTCTCGCTCAGACGCATGGCTCGCAGGTGGGCTGCGTAGTTCTTGCTCGTAAGCCCCTTCAGTTCCGCATCGCCATAGATTTTGTCCATGAATCCTGGCTTGATGGTCACGTCGAGCACGTGCTCCTCCTTGCCGTCAGCCACACCCGTCTGTTGCTCGAAGTCGCTTTTCTTGTCGTAGGCCTTGATGTCTTTTACGGCCTCTACGGGCAGCAAGTTCGTCAGCAAGGCTTCGCTGAACGCTTGCTGTCCGTTCATCATCAATTTCAGCGGTTCACCGTTCCAGAGCAGTTTGCCGTTATTGATGCTCACACCCGGCAGTTGTTCTATCAGTTCCAACAACCGTGCGCCATCTTGTGTTTTGAATGCACTGGGGTTGAATACCACCGTGTCGCCTCGCATATAGAAACGACGGGCACGGCCTTCCACGGTCACTTCGCTCAGCAGGTGTTCGTCCATCTTCAGGCGGAAGTCGTCAATTGTCACCGTGTCGCGGTCATTGTTGCCCATCCGCTGCACTGTCTGGCTGTGATAGCCGAAATAACTCGCGGTGATGGTCAGTTTCGACATTTCCATCTCGCAGGCACGCTGAAACCTGCCTACCGAGTCGGTTCTGATCGTAGTTTGGAGTACGTCGCCCCATCTGGTGTCCTTCTCGATAAACACTACTTCCGCTCCTTCCAGCGGTTCGCCAGTATCGGCATCTAATACTCGGCCTTTGATTACATCGGCCTGTGCAGTAACTGCACCCAAAATGAGGGTGAGGATGATTGTGATGAGTTGTCTTTTGTCCATGAATATGCGTTGTTTATTGTTTGCGGTTGCAAAGTTACTACACAACCGAGGAATAAGTCACCGCTTTCACTTGGCATTACTTGGCATTTGACTGTAGGGCACAAAAAAAGAGTTTGCAAAACTTTGCAAACTCCCTATAAGTCTTTGGCACTCAAAGTGTCGCTATGAAGTCATCCCAATCGCGACTGCCTCCTTTCTTCTGGAACACTTTCTGGTACAATCGGCTTCGTATGCTGCTGATGGTGGTCGCATCTTTGTACATCACGGTGGAAATGTCCTTCAGAGGAATCCTCAGTTTCAGCAGTAGCGACACCTGGTATTCAACATCTGATAGGCGGAACGATCGTAGCGTAGTGGCGAAGTCGGGATAGACGGGGCGCAGGGCTTCCTCCATCTTCTGCCATTCGTCAGTCGAGAGCCGCCCCGCGTCCTGTATGCGCTGCCTAAGCGATACATAGTAATCGGAGTTGAAGAAATCGGCTGCTACCTCTGCACGGGCATCGGCCACCTTCTTCGGCGTCAATTGGTTTCGCTGCTCTATCTCATGCAGCCGCTGCTCTATCTCTTTCTTCTTCCTCCGCATCAGCCAGCCATAGATACCGAAGGAGAGCGCAATGATGACAACTGCACCAATCGTCCACCAGAGCAGTTCCATCCGCCACGCATACTCCTTACGGCTCAATGCCATCAGGAATGCCTCCATATCCTTGGCCTGCTGAATCATCTCCATGCGGCTCACTTCGGCGATGTGGTCGCGCTCCTTGGCCTGCTGAATCATCTCCATGCGGCTTACTTCGGCGATGTGGTCGCGCTCGCTGTCGGTGATACGCCGCCAGGTCTCCGTGATGCCATGCCAGTGGACGGTCATGGAGTCCGCGCTGTGAATCGTGGCATCCATCGTGTCGCCACGCTCTATATACAGCCCATCCCGTACCTCCCATGTCGCCGTGTGTTGCGGAAGCAGGTATTCCTTGTCACCCTGCTGCAGCATATAGACCAGATAGTAAGTGCCGTCGTCGGAATATACCTTATAGAAACTCTGGCCCATCTCATTCGGATAGGTCACAATGGAGCTATCGGGTAATACTTCCTGCTCCCGCATCCACACGCCCGTGAGGTCGTGCTCGTCAAGATGGGATGTGCAGGCTGTCGGCAGCAACACCGTAGTGAGTGTCGCAAAGATTGCCCTGGTGATATTAAATTGTTTTCCTGTCTTCATTGTGTCAGTATTTTATTACCACAGCGGTTCGCTCTCGAAGGCGAAGCCCGTGCAGTAGTCCTTGCCCTCCTCGTCGTTGTGTACCATGTACTTGAAGCAGCCCCGCTCCACGAAGGCCACCCACTGCGCCGGCTCGCCCGCCTCCTCCAGCGTCTCGCCCCGCTCCATCACGCGCCGCTCCCCGTGCTCCATGCAGTACTCCCGCAGAAACTCCAGGTCCAGCCCCTCCTTGTAGGTGTTGAAGTGCTTGTTCTGTTGGTGGGTCATAATGCTGTCATCTTTTATTATGTTGGTAAACAAAGTATTATTTTCGCTATTTATGAAGCTGTAGTTTTTATGTGTTTCTTATATGTCTTATTTCATATACTCATTTGCGCCATTCAAAAAATGCCTTCACGGCTTCAAACCAAGCACTAAAGAATTGTCCGAAGCCAGACAAGTTCTCGTTAAACTTAGGAACACGGTTCTGTATGTCACGCAAATCCATATTCTTTTCAAGCATTTTCTTCATAGTAATTCTACTTGACAGCTCATTGAGAATATCCTTTACATCATCTACATCCTTCCTATACGCCTCGCCGTGAGTAGAGTTATATTGTTTGAATGCACTCACATCCATTATTGTCATTGTTGCTACATTCAACTTCGGTAGATTGTCTTCAATATCTTGTATTTCTTTAATCTTCACTTCACATAATTTTATAAGTGAATCATCGCTTTGCCCTTTATATCTTGATAGTCCAAAAACCTCTGCTACCAATTCAGGTAGGTCATCAAATTCTTCATACCAAATCACCCTAACACCAAGTTCCATGAAAATCCTTTCAATAACTGTATAGTTTAGGTCATATATCTCCTTTTGTTTCTTTTTATCTATCAGTGATTCCGACACATGAACATATTTACAACTCCGCTCTATATCCGATATACAATACTTTTCTAGCTTTTTTCTACGAAGAAAGGCAAAATGAGAGTCCCCATTATTCTCATTCATCTTTTTAGCAATATCAAGTAGTCTTCTCAGGTTTGGATCGGTCATGGATAGACCAATAAAGAAGCAATGCATTCTTGACAATGCATGAAGCTGTTCAATATTAGACCAATGAAAGGCATTTGAGTAACGACTATGGTATTCCTCTTCTGAAAACACGACAGTATCCACAGGCCCCGCCTTGGGTATAATTCCATGTACATGATAGATTGGCAGAGTATTGTGACCTTTAATTTCTGCGTCCTTTGATATTGAGGTATAATCAACGCTATCTTTCAATTGCAGTTTTTCTAAATTCTGTTCCAGCAAGTCATCAAAATTGTACGTTATCACCTCGTTAACTTTTTTCTGCTGTACTATGAGAGCTAATTGGGTAAGAAGTTCCGATGTATTATTGTCGTTATAAAGATACTTCTGAATTAACTCAGAAAACACAGTTTTGTCATTATATAATTTAATGGCAGTCTGTAGATAGCGAGCCATGATTAAATATGAATCTCCGCATTCATCCAGTACATGGGTGTTCAATTCTTTGAAGGCCTCTAAGGTTGAGACTCTCAATTGTTTTACTTCGCCCATCAATCCTTTGAGCAAATCATTCCAGGAAGGCAACTTGGCAGACATGCTTACACCTGCACCTAAGAACATTACGCAATTCCCTTGAGAAATGGCCTCCTGAGCTCTATTTATCGTTTCTTTGCGATCTGTTATCCAATCGTTCTTTTTGGCCTTCTTAGCATAATAATCTTCTTTATTTATTTCTGATTTCTTCTTATATATCCTTTTTAAATCCAGTAATGATATGTATTTAATTGTCTTCCCTTGTTCCTTCATTTCTTCTGGAACTCTTGAAATTGATTTGCTGAAATACACAACCAATACATTATAATTAGTGCCATGAGTCTCATAGAGAGCGTTCATCTCTTTTACTGTTGCGTAAGAAAGAAGTTTTTTTACTTCTATTACTGTTTTGCCTTCAAGACCTAAAGCAAGTATACCATTAGGTGCATATAAATCAGGAGGGAATGCGAATCCCTCAAGCTCATTTGGAACTCTTACATCATTCTCTCCTTTTTTGCCCCATAGGAGTTGTGCTACGCAAAACTGCTCGTATGTGTATATTTCTGCATTTAATTCCATATTAATCGAATCTTAATTATCTATTAGAATTTCGTCATAGTTCTGTTATATCTAATGCAATTTCAGTTGGAAAGGTAAATCCCATTTCCTCATTGTAGACGTCAATGAATTTCTATATCATCACTGTTCGTTTGCTATCATTGTTTTCTCTGTTTCAAGATTTCTTTCTCAATGCTGGGCAGCGAGGCCACGAATTTCTCAAAACGTACCTTGCCCATGCGGTCGTAGAGCGCACGGCCCAACAGATAAACTTTCGTCTGTAGCAACTCTGGCATATAGCCGTCTGGATTTGAATCTGCATTGCGAGCGTTCTCAATGGCATCAAGCATCAAAGGCAGGTACTTGATGTAATAGTAGCCGCCCTTTTCAATCTTGTCGAGTGCCTGCTTGGCATCTTTGGCTGACTGAATACCAAGGTTTGAAAGGTCTGCCCGTTTGTGATACAGGAGCCAGATTTCAATGCTGGGATTGCTGATGACCAGATGCCAGTTGTCCTTCTGGGCGCAGAAGGCATGAAGTTCCTCTATCTGCTCTTGTGGCCATCGGTCAACATCGATGACACACCATAACGAGTCGCCATCGTCGGCACTCAACTGGTTCTCGGCAATATATGCTTTCACCTTCTCCAACACCTTCGACGGAGAAGAGGCCTTTCTCTTTTCTTGCGCGTTTTCTTCGTCTGAAATCTCTGGCTCAATGATGTCAACCTTGATACGGTCGATGCCGTCAAATAGACGGAAGTAGTCTGGCTCACGCTCGGTTCCCTCTGTAGCAATGGCAAACAGGGAATAGTCGCGAACTTTCTCCTGAGGGACGTCCCTCGTATAGCCTCTAACCTTGAATCCCATATCACTCCCAATTTAATTCGTTGAAACGTGCCAAGAAAGGAATAGCCCCGAAACGACCATTGAGGTAGCCTTTCTCCAGATCCAAATCTGCACGGGGCTTGAATTCGTCGAGCGTGTATAGGTGGGTGCTCTGCGTCTCTCGGTCTTTCTCTGCAAACCAAATCTCGTCGTTACGGAATACCTTTCCATCGAGCAAACCTGCATCGTGGGTGGTGAAAATTAGCTGGCCCTTCATGTTCTTGTCGGTGACAATACGCGAAACCAGTGTCCGCACAAGCGTAGGATGCAGGCTTCGGTCCAGTTCGTCAATGACGTATGTGCAAGCCTCGCTCTTGACATTCTGCACCATCGGCACGAAGTCGAAAATACGCTGAGTGCCGTCTGACTCTTCCTTCAACTCGAAGTCATAGAGGTTGTCATTGACCTTATGAAGGGCTTTGACACGGCGCACAAAATACTTGTTGCCTTCACGACGCATACTGACAGTGAAGGCACCTGTATCAATCATTACCTCCTCCGTGCCCTCGGGAGAACGGGAGAGCCTTTTGACAATGCCATCCACGCCCTGCACCAGTTCGGGCCATTCGGAAATGCTCTGCTTGAACGACTCAATATCCTCGTCTTTCAAGGTCAGTTCATTGATGCCGAGATCCAATGAAGAAATGAGAGCTTCCGACTGCGACTTAAATGTCTCGTCAGAATAACGGTTGTCGAAAATAGAGGTTGAGCGAGTTTCTGGGAAAATGACGTGCATCTTGGTGGTCAGCCACAAAAAGGCATCTGTCATCTGACTGTTCTTTACAACATCGTGTTTAGACAGCATCAGTTCGTTACACTTCAGCAGATTATCTTCCAAAAGGGAAATCAACAGCTTGTTCTTTGCCTCGTCCTTTTTGTTGCCAGCCAATTTGATGTTAGTCTTGCCTGTCTGTGCATCATACTTACGCTCAAACACACAAACAGGTTTCTTAATGGTAGAATACAGCCATTCCTCCACGCAGAGTGTACTACGATAGCTTACTCCGTATGAATACTGGTCGGACTCGGTACCAAATTCTACTTCAATGGTAACTGGCATTTCCGGGTCGTTGTACTTGTTGGCATCCCTGAAAGACGTGGGAGGCAGACTGCCCACTGCCACCATTGTCTGGAGTCTACCAAGTGCCTTGACCAAACAAGACTTTCCTGCACCATTGGCACCATAGATTACCGCCGTGCGCAACACATTGACACCACGGCCCTGACTGTGGACATGCCAGTCCATTCTTCGGACATTCGATGACGGCAACATATTGAACTCCGTTTCCTGTCCATATGACCTAAAATTCGTCGTTACAACCCTAATCAGCATAATAATATCTTTTGATTTTGCTGCAAAGTTACGAAAAAATCGTCGCAGAACAACATTTTTGCTAATACTTTTTGAATACTTTAACCGTTTTGTGCCGAAAATAGCTCGTTATTTTATTTTTGGGTGGCATTATATGCGAGAAAACTGGTTGAATTGATGTGTACAGCGCAATTATTTCGCAAGTTGTTTTTATATTTGTACCAATGACAGACTGTTTTTTGAGTCTTTCATTGCATGTGTCTTGTACTTTTGTAAGAACCACCTTCAAAAAATGCACAGATACACCGATTTTGAGGTTTGCAAAAGTTAAAAACGTTAAATCTTCGTTTTTTCTCCCATCTATAGAATCTGTGTAATCACTTTTCTACCGTTTTAATCAAAACTATTTGAAACACAATAAGTTACAAATACTCTGCTTGCAGCGGCCTGACCTCCGTGACTATCCCCAACAGCGTGACGAGCATTGGAAACCATGCGTTCTATGGTTGCAGCAGCCTGACCTCCGTAACCATCCCCAACAGCGTGACGAGCATTGGAGAATATGCGTTCCGGGGTTGCAGCGGCCTGACCTCCGTGACCATTGGAAACAGCGTGACGAGCATTGGAGAGTGGGCGTTCTGGGGTTGCATCGGCCTGACCTCCGTGACTATCCCCAACAGCGTGACGAGCATTGGAAGTCTTGCGTTCTATGAATGCAGCAGCCTGACCTCCGTTCATATTACAGACCTTGCCGCATGGTGTAAGATTAATTTTGGTGACAATCCCCTCTGCTATGCTCATCACCTCTATCTAAATGATGAAGAAATAAAAGACCTCATAATCCCGAACAGCGTGACGAGCATTGGAAAGTGGGCGTTCGCTGATTGCAGCGGCCTGACCTCTGTGACCATCCCGGGCAGCGTGACGAGCATTGGAAAACGCGCGTTCTCTGGTTGCAGCGGCCTGACCTCCGTGACCATCCCGGGCAGCGTGACGAGCATTGGAAACTATGCGTTCGCTGGTTGCAGCGGCCTGACCTCCGTGACCATCCCGGGCAGCGTGACGAGCATTGAAAATTATACGTTCTATGGTTGCAGCGGCCTGACCTCCGTGACCATCCCGGGCAGCGTGACAAGCATCGGAGGGTATGCGTTCTATAATTGCAGCGGCCTGACCTCCGTGACCATCCCGGGCAGCGTGACGAGCATTGGAAACAAGGCGTTCTATGGTTGCAGCGGCCTGACCTCCGTGACCATCCCGGGCGGCGTGACGAGCATTGGATGGGGGGCGTTCTATGATTGTAACCTCGAATCTGTCATTTCGTTGATTGAAGAGCCGTTTGCGATTTATGGAAAAAATGGTGATTGGGATAGAACTTTCAGCCTAAACACCTTCAATAATGCTACGCTGTATGTTCCTTCTGGCACCATCGACAAATACAAAGCGACAGAGGGCTGGCAGGATTTCGCCAATATTGTGGAATCCGATGCAACAGCGGTGACGGAGGTGAAGGCGATGCCGGTGCTGATACAGAGCGAGGGCAGCGGGCTGACGATCGAAGGGGCCGAGGCTGGCACGCCCATCAGGGTCTATGACCTCAGCGGCAGGCTCATCGGCAGCACCACAGCTGTCGAGGGCGCTACGAGGGTGAACGTGGCTGCGGCGGCAGAGAAGGTGGTCATCGTGAAGGTGGGCGAGCGGAGTGTGAAGGTGAGGAGGTGAAGGAGAGAAATCGAGATGGGGCACTATAAAGCCCTCGCCCCTATTGACAAAAGTCAAGGAAAAGGGCGGTTTTTGTGTTTTATAGCAGGTATTTTGCGCGAATTCCGGAAAAAGTCCGTACCTTTGCAGCGCAAAACAAAAGGAAATAACGGTTTTCCGTGATGGAAAGGTTTTCATTTGAGATTTAGTTAGTTAGTTTATAAGGTAAATGATTTTGTCGAGCGACTGTCCGTGAGGATTGCCGCTCTTGTTTTTTTTGCCTCCAGCCTTCCAACTCGCACAGAAAGAGAAGAATACCTTAGATATTCGGGAAGCTCATACCATTGATTTTGCGGTAGAGGTCGAGGGCGTAGACGTCTGTCATGCCGGAAATGTAGTCGAGGACGGCCATGAGACGGTCGTAGAGATGAGTGGAATGAATCTGGTACTGGCGCGAGACACGATGGAGGAGCAGTTGGGAATAGGCTCGGTTGGGGTGCATTACGGCCTCCACCATGAGGTGAATCAGTTCGGTCATCACGCGGAAACCCGCCAATTCAATGTCCAAGACGTCCTTGGAATGGTAGATGTGTCCGTAACTCTTCTGCACACAAGCCTGATAGGCAGCGCGGGGAATCTCTGAAATGTGCTGGATGAGCGTCCCCGTGAAGGTGCCAGCAAGGATTTCGTCCTCGTGGTCGATGAAGACACGCACACACTCGCCTTCCAGGCAGTTGATGACACAGGAACGGAGATAAACAATCTGCTCGTTGACATCGTAGACGTCGAGGCGTGCGAGGTAGGTTTCAATCTCCTGCCTTCGCTGGGGAGTGAAGTAGGCCAGCAGCAGCTCCTTGGTGTCTTCGGTAGAAAGGATGTGCAGTTTGTGGGCGTCCTCGATGTCCATGATTTCGTAGCAAATGTCGTCAGCCGCCTCCACGAGATAGACGAGCGGGAAGCGGGCATAGCGAAGCGTTCCAGCAGGGCTGTCAAGGCGAAAAACGCCCAATTCATCGGCAATTCTCTGAAAATCCTCCTGTTCAGCGGAGAAGAAGCCGAACTTCTGGTGTTCACCCGCCAGCGAGCTGGAATAAGGGTACTTGACGATGCTGGCCAGGGTGCTGTAGGTCATGACGAAACCTCCCTTGCGGCGACCATCGAAGTGGTGGGTGAGCAGGCGGAAAGCGTTTGCGTTGCCGTCGAAGTGGATGAGGTCTTCCCATTGTTGCGGGGAGAGGCGTTCGCCAGTCTCAGGTTCCGTGAAGTCGCGCAGCCAGCTCCCTGCACCTTCGCTGAAATAGGTGGCGATAGCGCGTTCGCCAGAATGACCGAAAGGCGGATTGCCCAGGTCGTGGGCCAGACAGGCGGCACTGACGATGCTTCCCAATTCGGTGAAATGGGTCTCGCGCAGTTCGGGATGCCGCTCCAGCAGCAGCCGCGAGACATCGTTGCCCAGCGAGCGTCCCACGCTGGAGACTTCGAGGCTGTGGGTGAGGCGGTTATGAACGAAGATGCTGCCCGGAAGGGGAAAGACCTGCGTCTTGTTCTGCAGACGGCGGAAGGGGGCGGAGAAGATGAGGCGGTCGTAGTCGCGCTGGAACTCCGTGCGGTCGTCGCGCTGCTGGCCGCTACTCTCCAGTCCCAGCCGTTTGCTGCTCAATAGTTGTTGCCAGTTCATCGTTTTCAGAGGATTGGTTTAGGGTGAACAATGGGAGCTTTCTGTTTTTCGAGTGCAAAAGTAGTGAAAATAGTCTTGAATAAATCCAAAGAAAGCAAAAACTTTAAACTTTAAACTTTAAACCTTAAACTTTTTCCGTACCTTTGCGGCCAAAAATAAGGAAAAGCCATGCAAGTACCCATTATCAATCGCTCCCACCATCCCCTGCCTGCGTATGCCACACCGCTTTCTGCGGGCGTAGACCTACGTGCCAACCTTGACGCCCCCCTTGTGTTGCGCCCCATGCAGCGTGTCCTTGTGCCTACAGGACTCTTCATGGCCCTACCTGCCGGAGTGGAAGCCCAGGTGCGGCCTCGCAGTGGCCTGGCCATCAAGCATGGCATCACGGTACTGAATACTCCCGGAACCATTGATGCCGACTACCGGGGAGAAATCTGCGTCATCCTTGTGAATCTCTCGTCCGAGGACTTCGTCATTCAGGACGGAGAGCGCATAGCGCAGATGGTCATTGCACGCCATGAACAGGCCGAGTGGCAACTCGTCGAAAAGCTCGATGAAACCGAGCGAGGCGCAGGAGGATTCGGACATAGCGGGAGAGGGTGATAGTTCAGAGTTCAGACGGTGAAGCATCTTGGTTTGATAACAATAAGTAGTCGTGTGTGCCGCTGTATGGCAGCGGCTGTCCTGCTTTTCTCCCTGACCGCTTGCTCTTCTTCCAAGAAAGGAGCCAAGGAAGAGGGAAGCCGACCTGAAACTCAGTCGGCGATGCCGGACATACCGACCTCAGTCCCCAACCCGAAGCTCTCATCCCTTTCCACCAGCGACCGTTCTCGCCTCAACTACATTTATCAGGAGGCTACGCGCCAGAAGCTACTGAACAACCATTCCGCCGCCTTTGACCTCCTCTGTCATGCCTACGACATTTGTCCCGACGTCCCGGAAGTCCTCTATGATCTCGCCATCTATCGGGTGGCGCTGCGTCAGGACTCTGTAGCAGAACACCTGCTTCTTCGTGCCTCGGAACTGGATGCCCGCAACATCTATTACCAAGAGGCGTTGGCCTCGTACTATCTGCAACGCAAGCGTACCGACCAGGCGCTGGCGCGGTTGGAGACGATGGTGGCGTTGCAGCCCAAGCGGTCGGACGTACTCTCGCAACTTGTCACCATCTATTCGAACCTGAACCGTCCGGCAGATGCCATCCGAACGTTGAACCGCATAGAACTTCTCGAAGGCAAGATGGCCAGCATCAGCTACCGCAAGTTCGCCCTTTACAAGTCGATGGAGAAGGAGGAAGAGGCCTTTGCAGAGCTGGAATCGCTGTGCAAGGAATACCCGCATGAGATGAGCTACCGGCTGACCATCGGCGACCAACTGCTGAACGCGGGTCGCATCGAAGAGGCTGAACGCGTCTACGAGAAAGTGCGGGCACAGGAACCCGACAACATTGGCCTGAAGCTCTCCATGCTGGAGTTCTACCGACAGACAGAGGAGGACTCGCTGTTTCACGCCCTGAGAGACTCGTTGCTCTATGCCCCGAAGGTGGAGTCTGATACGCGCGTAGCCTTGCTGCGCGACCTGATAGCCTCGGAGCAGAAGGCCGACTCCCTTGGTCCCCAGCGCGTGAAGGCCGCATTCGACAGCCTCGATGCCGCCTTCCCCCACGACCTCGGACTCCTGCAACTGCGGGCCGCCTACCTGGCCACCTACGACAGCGACAACGAAGCGGCCTTCGTAACCGTGATGGACCGCGTGAACGAGCTGGAACCCGCCAACACCCAGGCGCTCTTCTACCTCATACAATACTATGCCGAGCATCAGGACTTTGAACATCTGGAAAATATCTGCCGCCGCGCCGTGCTGACCCATCCCGACGAACTCCTTTGCCACTATTTCCTTGGAGTGGCGCTCTACCAGCAGGACAAGAAACGCGAAGCCCTGGCAGCGTTCCGCGCCGGCATCGTACAGAAGACCGAGGACAGCCGGCCGACGATGGTGGCTGACCTCTACAGCATCACGGGCGACATCCTCCACGAAATGGGTGCCACTCAGGAATCTTACGCCGCCTACGACTCCTGCCTCGTCTATCAGGACGACAACGTGCAATGTCTGAACAACTATGCCTATTACCTTTCGCTCCAGGAGACCGACCTCGACCGCGCCGAGGAGATGAGCTATCGGACCATACGACTGGAACCCGACAACAAAACTTACCTCGACACCTACGCGTGGATTCTCTTCCAGAAACAGCGCTACGGCGAGGCACAGATGTACATAGATAAGGTGTGTCCTCCCGACTCGGCCGACTCCGTCCTGCTCGAAGACCGCTCCATCTCTGGCGTCGTGTTTGAACACGCCGGAGACATTGCTGCCTGCAACGGCAACCTCGACCGGGCTTTGCGCTTCTGGCAACTGGCCCAGCGGGCAGGAGGTTCGGGGCTGACGGCACTACTCCCCCGGAAAATCAAATTGAAAAAATACATCCACGAATGAAACATTTTGCATCCTATCGCCTGACTTTCATCCTTCTCCTGTTCTGCACGTTCCTGTTCTCGGCCTGCCGCTCCGGCAAACACGCCGTCAAGGAGTCTGACACAGCGGGGACGACGACTGACATTTCTGTCGATGAAAAGGGCGAAAACAAGCAAACAACCAAGAAAAAACAGATTGTAGCCCGCATCAACGAAAATCGTCAGCCGGCACGAGGCATTCGCGGAAAAATGGCCATCAGCTTGCAGACAGGCTCGAAGCCACTCTCCACGACGGGAAGTATCAAGATGAAACGCGATGAAATCATTCAAATTTCCATCACGGCTCTCGGACTGATGGAACTGGGACGCATGGAACTGACTCCCGAATACCTGTTCATCCAAGACCGCTATCACAAGCGCTACCTGAAAGCCCGCTGGGACGAGATTCCCTCCTTCCAGCGCGCAAACATCGATTTCACCGTATTTCAGGCTCTCTTCTGGAACGAACTTTATGTGCCAGGAAGCAGCGAACAGCCTTCGGATGAAGACTTCAAACAGGACAGCATGGGCAAAAAGATGAAGTTGCAGCCAAAGAAATCGCCAAAAACCATCAACACACTGTTCTATACCAACGATGCCCGGCAGCTCTTGCAGCAGACAACCCTGACGACGCCCGACAACTCCATCCGCTTCGACTGCCTCTGTCCGAACTGGAGCACACTCAACGGCAAGCAGTTCCCCGCCTCGCTGCAACTCATCATCACGGCCAAGGGCAAGAAATTCTCCGCCGACTTCGCCTTCACCCATTTGCAGGTCGATGAAAACATGGGCAACATCACCACCTCGGTATCCGAAGGCAAATACACGCGCGTCACCTTAGAAGAAATTCTGAAGGGACTGAGTATGTAGAAAGGGAATTAAATATCAAAAAAGAAATATGATGACGAAGTATGCTTTCTGGCCATGCAAGGGCAAGCTCCTCTGGATCTTGCTGCTCCTCGCTATTGCCACCACTTCTTCTGCCGAAACGAAGCAGATGAAGAAGCTGAAGAACCAGAAAGCACAAATCGAGCAGGACATCAAGAAGTCCAAGAACCAACTGGAGATAACCCGCAAGCAAACCGTCAAAAAGGAGCAAACCGCCGATTTCATTGAGGATCAGTTGGAGAGCCGTCTGAGCTTAATTCACCGTCTCGAAGGGGAAATCGAGGGGTTGGAGGCAGATATCAGCCGGCTGGAACGCGAGTTGGGACAATTGGAGAAACAGCTTGGAGTCCGCAAAAAGAAATATGTCAACAGCCTGCGTCAGGCACGCAGTTCCCAGTCCCTCCGCAATCCCCTCCTGTTCGTCCTCACCGCCGAGTCCTTCCCTCAGATTTATCGGCGGATGCGTTATGCCCGCGAGTTCGCCGCCTTGCAGCGCAGCCTCGGTATCCAACTGATGGCCAAGCAGAACAGCGTCCGCGACAAGCAAAATGAACTTCTCGCCACGAAGCAGAAGATGAGCGAGGTCGTGCAGGATGTCATCCGACAGCGCAAGCAACTGGCTACCCAGCACTCGGTGGTGAGAGCCAACGTCGCCCAGCTCCAGAAGAAGCAGAAAGAAATCGAGAAGCAGGTGGCAGAACAGCAAAAGCAACTGAACGAGCTTACCAAGAAGATCGACCAACTCGTGGCCTATGAACTGGAGCAGGCCCGCAAGCGCGCCGAGGCTGAGGCCCGCCGCAAACGTGAGGCAGAGCAGACAAAAGGCAAAGGTGGAAAGGCATCTTCCAGTAAGAGTTCTACGGCTGGCACTCCGACCAGCGGCAAAACCTCGCCGAATGCCAAATGGCTGACGTCGGAAGACCGCAAGCTCAACGGCAACCTAGAGCAGAACAAAGGCCGACTGCCCGTACCGATTACCGGCCCTTATCGTATCGCCCGCCGATTCGGCCTGAACCGCATTGCGGCCGGCGTCACCTTGGACAACAAGGGAACGAACTATCAGGGTCAGGCCGGAGCACGTGCCCGTGCCATCTTCGACGGCGAAGTGTCTGCCGTCTTCCAGTTAGGCTCGCTGAAAAACATCCTCGTCCGCCACGGCTCCTACATCTCCGTCTACTGCAACCTCTCCTCGACCATTGTCCAGCGCGGCCAGAAAGTGAAAGCCCGCGACATCCTCGGTACTGTTGCCGACGATGGACAGGGCAACTACATCCTGCACTTCCAATTGCGCAAGGAAGCTGCCAAGCTCAATCCGGAGGCGTGGATTGGCAAATGATAAATACAGCTAGAGTGGTGAAATGAATTCATGAACAATTTATGAGGTAATTTATGATTTGTCATAAATAGGCCTTTTTATCAGGGGCGAATTGAAGAAAGTCGCATTTTTGTGTGATATTTTTGCAAGAAATGTATACAGATCAATAAAATTTACTCCTTTTTTATTTGAATTTAGGTGGCGAATTGGAGTTTTTTGCGTATTTTTGTCGCCGTATTCTCAAAAGAGGATATATCATATCGGCTCTTACACCTCCGAACTTGCACCTCGAAAGATAAACGAGCCACAATAAATACCGTTTATGAGCGTCGCGCCATAGTGCGCAGACGTTTCTATGGCGGTATTAGGCAGTGCAAGGCCTTGGAGATGCGTAGATTCGACCTGCGCACTTTTCGTTGATTCAGCATATTAATATCATAACTAAATAACAAACAACATGAAAAAGATCCTTTTCCTGATGCTTGCCACCACATTATTATTGTGCGACAAAGCCAATGCACAGAAAGTGATTTTGCCCTTTGGGCAATTTACTAAACAACCTTGGGATGCCAAGTATTATCAAGCTCCCACTGGTGGTGATACGCCAACAGACGAATGGTATTCTATCAACTTTGATGATTCAGAATGGACAGACGTACAAGGACCGCTTAGTACAAATCCAGGTATTACCTATTGGGCAACACCATGGGGTGAGAACTATACGACTTGTTGGGTTCGTCGCCATTTCAACATTGATGATATCAGTGAATATCCATGGGTCTATTTATATGTTTATCATGATGATGGTTGTGAAATCTACCTCAATGGTGAGTTGATATATAGCGATGGAAGTTATCATACGAATCTAATCACCATAAACATGACAGAAAAAATGTGTTCACATTTTGTGGCAGGAAATAACGTAATTGCCGTAAAGGTCAGCGATACTGGTGGTAAGGCTTTCATGGATTTTGGTATAGAAGCACATAATGTTCCACCTTTGGAAAACCCAAATTTCGAAAATGGAACATCTGGGTGGTCATGGTCTGGTGATGGCCTGTATCATGGAGGTCAAGATTTTAATTATCTTACACGGTTTCTTACCAATAAACCTTTCGATGCACATCAGACAATTAAAGGAACAAAAAAAGGGCTTTTCAGAATTCGGGCTCAAGCATTTGAGGCATTTCATGATTTTAATGCAGGATGGGAACATTACAATAATACACCCGTTTCTTCATACCTTTATGCTGATAACTCTCGGCATGAAATAAAAAACGTTTTTGATGAAGCTTTGAATAACAATGTATATAGGAGTAATGAATTTTACAACACCCCTTCTGGCACCTATGTCCCGACTTATTTGGGAAGTGTTTCTATCGCTTTCCAAAACGGAATGTACGAAAATGAATTTTATACCTATGTTGATACTACAACTTTTGACTTAGGTATAGCACAGGATGAACGGCTGGATATGGACAGATGGGTTTGCTTTGACAATTTCCGCATTGAGTATATAGGTGAAAAGGCTCTCACTTCTTTAATTGGTGAAATAGAGGAGTTGTCTGCCCTTCCAATGGAAAATGATTATAGGACTAAATTGTCTTTACTGCTTGCTAATTTAAAAGCAGCCAATGGATACGAGTTAAAGAGTAAGGTTCTGTCTGATTCTTTCGATGATTTTGTTAATGCAAAAAACTCATCTTTACGATATGCTACTATAAAAGAGGCTCTTGATGCTTTGCAGTGCCGTCTGGACACAGGGGTTTGTATGTCTGAAGCGGCAATAGCTGAGAGCAAGGATATGATTGCTGCTACTATGGCCAAATATTCAGAGAATACGATTAAGACATTGGAATTCCAAGACATTATGGCTAAACTGAAAGAGCTGAACAAGCGTTTGAATTATATCTATTTTGACATAAACATAACAGTACCTGGTTCATTAGGCGACTCCATCCTGAGCAAGACAGAAAACTTTGTTGACGTACAGAGCATCAAACTTTCTGGAACCTTGAACGATGCTGACATCAAGACCATCCAAAGCAGGCTATCGCAGTTGAGAGAAATCGATATGACTGATGTGAAAATGACCACACTTCCGAACAAATTCTTCTATCAGCGTTCGCTTTTGGAAATTGTAAAGTTGCCTGCTCAACTGACCACAATTGGTGAATATGCATTCTACCAATGCTATGGAATCAACTATATAGATTTCCCTATAACACTTACGACAATCCAGAGTTATGGTTTCGCCGAATGTGACAATTTGCAAGAGGTAGTCTTGCCAGAAGGCTTTACCAGTATGGGGGATAGAGCGTTTTATTCGTGTGATAACAATAAATATTTGAAGCTACCCAGCACATTGAAATCAATCAGTGCTTATACTTTTTATTACAATAAAAGACTTAGATCTATTAATTTTTCGGAGGGATTGACACATATATACGAGTATGCTTTTGGGGAATGTAGCTTGAATTTCTTAAAATTCCCTAGCACGTTATACTATATAGGTAATTATGCTTTCGGTTATAACAAATCATGTACAAACATAGAATTCAATGAAGGACTATACCAAATCGCAGACAATGCCTTCTATGATTGCGATGCTTTGACGGAGGTGACTCTTCCCAGTTCCTTGGTACTTGCAAATGCCTCGCCCTTCGACTATTGCGACAATTTGATGAAAGTTACTTGTCTGTCTATCGAACCGCCTTATATGACAGACCAAATCCCAAACGGATTAGGAATGACTGGCCGTGAGTTGTATGTACCGGCTCTTTCTATCAATGTATATAAGCAAACAGCAGGGTGGGATAAATTCCCAACCATCAAGCCTATTGATTATCTGCCCGAAAACATCGCCATACGTACCGAATTACATCTGACATTGCCTGAAAATATTCCTGCCGACTATAAACCTAATGTAGAATTGCTTCATGCAATTGATCCTCAATATGGTTGCCTTACCATCAATGGTGCAGGTACTTTATCCATGTTGGGTTTCAAGATGATGTATGACCTCAATCTTCAATACAATAATTACAACAGGAATCTGAATTATTGCTCATTAGTGAACAACTCTCATCTGCGTGCCGACCAAGTTATCATTGATGTTTATCCCCGTAACGACAGGTGGACGTTCATTACGATGCCATTCGATGTAAAGGTATCGGATATAGAAACATTCTGTGATGGTTCTACCAATTGGGTCATACGCAAATATGACGGGCAGAAACGAGCCAATGGAGAAACAACGGGAACATGGGTTAAGCTTGGTAATGAAGATATCTTAAATGCAGGTGAGGGTTATATCATTCAGAGTAGCCGATATATCGGAACTAATTGGCAAGATTATAGTGGAATCCGTATGAAGGCTATCAACAATGCCTGCAAGAACAACATCTTCCGCACATCAGATGCAACCGTCGCATTGAATGAATATGAGAGCGAATTCGCCCATAACCGTTCATGGAATCTTATCGGCAATCCGTATCCCTGTTACTACGACACACGCTTCATGGACTTCGAGGCTCCTATAACCGTTTGGAATATGCGTAACAATACATACGAGGCATACAGTCCTTCGGACGACTCCTATATACTCTGTCCTGGCGAAGCATTCTTTGTACAACAACCAGTTGACAAAGCAAGCATCGTTTTCAGCAAGGATGGTCGCCAGACAAACCGCAACGTACGCATTATTGAGGCTGCTGCGCGTAGGGTCGCCAACGTCTCACCTCGTACTATCGTCAACATCTGCCTCTCGAATGAAAACAATGCTGACCACACCCGTATCGTTCTGAACGAAAACGCCACCCTGCAATATGAAATGGACAAGGATGCCAGCAAGTTCATGAGTACGGACGCTACCGTTCCCCAGCTGTTTACAACGGCTGAGGGCGTAAACTATGCCATCAACGAGCGTCCATTTGCAGATGGCAATGTTAATCTATGCGCATATATTGGAACAGAAGGCATTTACACTATTTCCCTATCCAACAACATGAATGGCTGCAATATAGTCCTTGAAGACAAAACGGAGAACAAACGGGTCGTCTTGACGAACGATAATAGCTATACGTTCTCCGCAGAGGCTGGTACTTATACAAACCGCTTCGTACTCCATTTTGGCACTGATGCCAATGGCGTTGATGATGTCCGTTCAAGTGCAAATGATGATGCCACCATTTATTCTGTGGAAGGCATCAAGATGAATAATCCTACGAAGAAAGGCATCTACATTCAGAATGGCAAGAAAATCATGTTGAACAAGTAAACACTCCAAGAATATGAACAGACTAATAAGCATTGTGCTCGTATGTCTGCTGCAAGTGTCGTTGGCCGTTGCTTCCACGTTCAACTTGCGCGTGGAAGTGACGCCTAACGGTGCAGGCTCGCTCAATACCAGCGGAGGAACATACGAAGAGGGAAGCATGGTTAATCTGCGCACATACGGCAACACAGGCTATGTGTTCAAGGGATGGTATGAGGGCGAGACGCAGCTCTCATCGGCAACCAGCTTCAACTACACCATGCTATCAAATGATGCCGTGGTGCAGGCAAGATATGAATACGACCCTGCCGTACCCGCCGATCCGGCCATGCCCGACACCACCACCTACTATTCTTTCACAGCAACTGTTTCGCCCGTGGGTGCAGGCACGCTGAATACATACAGCGGTCGTTACTCTGCCGGCGCAACGGTCAATATGCGGGCATACGTCAATACGGGCTACCAGTTCGTAGGCTGGCAAAACGACAGTGGCGAAACCGTCGCAACCTCTACATCGTTCAACTATACGATGCCGGGAGGCGACGCCCAGATCACCGCACTTTATGTCTATGACCCGTCGGTGCCCCTCAATCCCGACTCGATGGCCACGCGCTATACCGTGACGGTGGCCAGCAAGCCTGTTGGCGGCGGTACGTTCAACACTACCAGCGTGACACAGGGCGAGGGCAGCAGCGTGCGCCTCTACGCTTACACCAACACCGGCTACCGTTTCCTGCACTGGGAGAATGAGCTGGGGGAGGTTATTGCCACGGCACAAAACTTCGACTACATCATTCCTCATGGCAACAGCAAAGTGTTTGGCATCTTTGAATTCGACCCTGCACCACCTGCCAATCCTTCCAAGAATTACTGGAACAAAGAGCTGGGTGAAGTCATCGTCGACGACTTCGCAACTGGCAGCCTCGGCAGTGCCGTCTCGCAGGTTATCAGCGGCAGTAGCGCCAATGATGTGGCGATAATCACAGTTGCAGGTGTGATGAACAACAACGATTTCGGCATAGCTAACAACTACAAAAACTGTATATTGCTCGACCTCTGTCGCGTCACTGGCATTACTGCCGTGCCGAGTTATGCCTTCGACTACACAAATCTGGAGTCCGTTTATCTGCCTGCCTCAATAGAGCAGATTGGCTATAGGGCTTTCTATGAGTGCAAGCAACTGTCATCACTCATCGTCTATGCCATGACCCCGCCAGCACTCGAAAACGACGTGTTTACGGGAATTTCAGAAGGGTTGGTGGTCTATGTGCCTGCCGCTGCCATCGCGCAATATCAAGACGCCAAAGGGTGGAAGGACTTCACAATCCTGCCTATCCAGGAGGATATTCGCAGCATCACCGTCTTGCTTCCCGAGGGCACGAATACGAAGGACTATGCCCAAATGTGGTTGGAACTGACCAACACGAAGAGTGGTCAGAAGATGCACTATGTGATGACCGACCGCATGGAGTACAACTTTGCCAACATCATCCGCAACACGTCGTGGAACGTCACACTGCGCAATGAGCGCGGCGACGTTTTCGGACGAATAGACAACGTGGAGGTGAAAGACGAAGATGTGACTGTTACATTTGCCTCGCTGTCAAAGCCTCAGCATGTGTCCTTGACCATTGTTGCTCCTGATGGGCAGGATGTTACAAAGGCTACGCAGATTACTTGGACGGATGCTTCCGGCGCCTATTTGGCACAGGGCACATCGCTGGCGGGACTCCCCGCAGGCTATCAGATGAATTATCATGTAACTCTCTCGCAGGAGTTGGCAATGATGTATAACACGCCCGCTTCAACGACATATACCTTGAAAGAGGATGGCAATACCCTCACCTGTTCTTTGGAGGCTATTCAGCAGATTCAGTTTTCGGGAAAGGTGAAGGATGCCACCACGGGCTTACCGCTGAGTGGAGCCGTCATCAGTGCCTCCCAGACTTTTGGCGGGAAGTATAGCAAGACGCAGAATGTCAAGACGGACAAGAATGGTGTATTCACTCTTGACGTTGCTCGTGTCCCCACGTCTGTGGCCTTTGCTGCTACGGATTATGTCAGTCAGACAATGGATTTTTTGAACAACGAATTTGACGGATTAAACGAATTTTCTGTTCCTGACGTGTCGTTAAAGCCCATTGTAGGAGCAACGATAAGTCTTGGTTTTACCTACACCACCGTTGAGGGCGAAACGCAAAGCTGGTATAGCGACTATCAGAATGTGAGCTATGCGCTATTCAACGTCACCAAGAACCGCGCCGTCAGTCAGTTCAATGTGCAATATCCGCAGATTGTCCTATTGGAAGAAGTGGAAGATGGAGATGTCTTGAAGTTGACGGCTACCAGCCGTGCCCAAGCTTTCCAACCCGTGGAAACTACCGCGACCATAGCAGAGCAGAAGGCAGAGGTCACGTTTGCCATCACGGAGTTAGGCTGTATCGAGGCTTCGTTCACCAAAAATGGTAATGCAGCAGTTGTAGGATCGCTCTATGACTCAGCGGGTAAGTTGCTCAAGATCTACAATTACTCCGAGGCCAAGCTGACCATCAGCGACCTTGCCGACGGCAACTATACGTTGGTGTCAATGGGTAGTAGCCGACTGTTCAATACCATCTACGACCTTGCCCAACTGCCACAGACAGGACTGAACGAAGGTACAGACTATGTGCAGAACATGGTGGAGGTGAAGAGCGGTGCCATCAGTACGGTAAGCATCTACGAGGTGCCAACGCTTGACGAGAGTAAACTTTACTATACGGGCGATAACACTTCGTTCACCGTGAACAAACCGAGCATTGTGGCAGGCAACTACCTCACGCTGACTGGCCGCATCGACTTCAAGCCAGCATACGCTACCAGTGTCAGCAATGTGCAGATGATTGTCGATATGCCAGAATCGTGTGAGTTTGTAGAGAACTCTGTCATGGTAGGCAACAGCACCAGCAGCTACACGCTGAACGGCAACCGCATCACCATCCCCATGACTCGTTACACCGACCGTGTGCGCTTCTGCATCATCCCCACGCTCGGCGGTGACTACGCCCCCAGTGCCTTTGTGCAGTTCGACTTGGAGGGTGAGACGGTAACACAGCCTATCGGTTCTGCTAACTATACAGCTAAGGATTTGTCAATCTCTGTTCCGTCAACAGTGGCAAAGACTTCTGTTCCTGTGAGCGGAACAGCTATAGGCACATCAAATGTTGAGATATATGACAATGATGTGTTGATAGGACAGACAACTTCATTGGCTAACGGCACTTGGGCAACAACATGCGAACTGAATGAGCCGTATAACCTTTCAACGCACAATATTGTTGCCAAAGTTACCACTAAGGCCGATATAGAATTACAAACGGAGACCATAGAGTGCATATATGATAAGGATGCTATAGAAGTGAATTCTGTTACAATGATTAACACGGCACATGGTTCAAGCAACCTAGCATTAAAAGACTACGTAACAGTGTTTGACTTCCAGAATCCGAATAAATCAAATCCTGCATATTGGTATTGGCCAAGTTATCCTGATTTCACTTTCATCGTAGATTTTACAAGCAACGATACAACAGTCGTATCAAATGTAATATTACATGTCAAGTTGTCCAACAATACTATCTCTCGTTTGGTTCCAAAGTATGATTCATCCAAAAACAAATGGATTGTTTGTCAAAAATTCTACACCTCTGCTTTACCTTCTAATGTTAGTGTCACTTTTGATGTTAACAGCATTACACGCATAGAACGCGAAGAGATAGAAGCAAAATACCAATCCTATGAAAAAACATTGGGAACTTATATCAACATAGATAGGGAATTAGAAGATTCACTTGATACTCTTATAAAAAGGGAAAAAGATTTCGAACTTCTTACAAATAAACTTGATTCAATATCAGAGGCTCTTCACAATACAACAGATGAAGTCGAAGAAAAAGAATTGTGGACAGAATATTTTACTATTTCTGGTCATAAGGAACTCATTGATAGCATAAAAGTTGATGCTCCATCAATTATTTCAGAGAATTATCAAACTGCTCTCTTGTCAAGAATAGATTCTTTACTATCTATGGAAATAGCTATTCCTGATGCACTTGCATGGGAAATGTTGATGAGCAAAACTGATTCTCTTCTCAATAGTTTAAATGATAGTATAGATTACGACGCATCATTTACATCTTTTCAGGAATCGGATTTTTATTGGAATGAAGAAGGAATTAATAAACGTTTGAGGAAAATATCGCTTGAAGATATTGATTTGTCTTCTTTCCCAGAAGAATACATTTATACAGTAGATGTTTCGGATGGAAGTCAATTAATAATAGGAGTATACAATGGAACAACTATTTGGATTGACACATACACAAAAACAGGCTGGTTGTTAGAGGATGAAAGTGTAGCATTTCAGGCAAAAAGTGTAATTCGTAGAGCAAAATCGGACATAGAAACCCTAAAGGATTATATAAAGATATTGGAATCTGTTTGGAATCGCATAATGAGTGCTATCAATCCAATTTACAACAGTATAAAAAACTCATATAACGATCTCCAAAGAGAATATGAGATATTAGATCATTTGGCGACTGATCAATTTATAAAAGCGGACAAGTGCCAAAGAGAGATTGCTAGTATTGAGAAAGAATTAAATAATATGAGAAGATCTGTTCCTTCTGTTGAGGATTGGTTTGTTAGTAGGCAGATTCAACTAAAAAACAGAATGGAAGCATTAAGGAAATCATCCCAATACTATATGAAACAAGGCAATGAGGTAAAAATCAAACAAGGTAAATTAAAAATAAAAGCAGCAAAAGTTGGTGCAGTTCTTGGAACAGTCACAGATTGTATTAGTCTTATAAAGAATAGTTGGCAGTTAATCATTCAGATTAAAGAAGGAGTACAAGATTGGAATAACTGGTGCTCTTTTATTGACCATATTCTTCCTTGTAGCGCACAAGAAAATCAAGCTCTAAGTATTAAAAACGCATCTGAATGTGACCGAAATATAATCATAGCAAAATATATCGGTTGTGGGATTGCAACTTTAGCAGCCATAGGCTCCACTGCTTATTTAATGACAAATAAGGTAGCTGGAAAAACTTTAAAAATAGTCCTTGGCAGCATTGTAAAAGGAGCGATTCCAGATTTGTTAAGTAATTATTCAGATCATTTCTTTAAAATAATAAAAAGGGAATCTAAAGAAAAAAGGATGAAGCACAAAAGTGAACGGCGGAAACTTGTGTGTGGGGAAAATAACGGATATGATGGTTATGATGATATGGAACAAGATAATAATGGAAATGACAATGGGAACAGTGGATGTAGTGATGTTGGACATGTTCAAGATCCATCTGGTTATGTCTATGAAGGAGTGACATCTAATCGTATGGAAGGTGTTTTATCAACCATTTATTTCAAAGAAATGGTAGAAGACATGTATGGAGACCTTCATGAGAATATCGTGAAGTGGGATGCGTCAGAGTACGCTCAGGACAATCCAATCTTTACTGATGAATATGGTATGTATGCTTGGGATGTTCCTGATGGTCTTTGGCAAGTTAAGTTCGAGAAGGAAGGCTACGAGACGACCTACTCGGAGTGGTTGCCAGTACCTCCCCCACAGCTTGACGTGAACATTGCGATGAAGCAGAACGTGCAGCCGACGGTGATGCTGGCTCGCGCTTACGAGGATGCCGTGGAGGTTGAGTTTGACAAGTACATGATGCCCGAACTGTTGACAACGGAGAACATCCGAGTGATAGCCCCCTCCAACTCCCCCGGAGGAGGAGAGATTGCCGTGGAAGGAACAATAGAACTGCTTAACAACGAAGCCTCCTACGAGGGAAGCACAGAGACATTCGCTTCGAAGATACGCTTCAATGCTGCCCAGCCGTTTACCGAGGAGGAGATAACCCTAATGGTGAGCAATCGCGTAAAGAGCTATGCTGGAATCTGTATGCAGGATGACTACCAACAGACATTCGCCATTGAGCAGGAAATCAAGCAGATTTTGAGTGATTCGCTGGCGGTAGTCGGTTATGGCGAAAAGGCTACGCTGACGGTCAGCGTATTGCCCGCCTCGGCATCGAAGGACAAGACGCTCAGTGTCAAGACCTCCTCGCCCATGATTCTTGGCGTGGAAACGGAACAAGTGGTTATCGACAATAACGGCAAGGCAGAAATCACCGTGTCTGGTGAACTGCCCGGAACCGCTGCCCTGACGTTCTCGGTGGAGGGAACAGACAAGACCGCCCTCACCATTGCCAGCGTGGAGCAAAGAGTTTACGCAGTTGTTGCTGCCCCTACTGCCAATATTGCCTCTGGCTCAGTTGTGGAAAAAGAAACGAAGATAGAACTGTTCTGCTCTACGGAGGGTGCAACCATCTACTACACCCTCGACGGCTCTTGTCCCTGCGAGGACACCGATGCCCGTAAGGTATATGACGGAACGCCCATCGTCATCAACGAGACCACTACCATAAAGGCAATGGCCGTGGCTCCCGACATGACGGAAAGCGATGTGGCAGAGTTCAATTACGTTGTAAATGGTATAATAGGTATTGAGGACGTAGCTATTAACGGTCAAATCCGAGTCTATCCTCTGCCCGTACACGACGAACTGAACATCACCGCTGGAGGCAAGACCATCAAAAGTGTCACCATCTCTTTCATGAATGGTGTTCTCGTTGCATCATCAGCCAATGCCACAACGAAAGTAACACTTGATGTCAGCAAGATACCAACAGGCATCTACATTATCAATATTACAACAGACAGCGGTTCATTCAGCCGAAAGATTCTGAAAGTATAATAGCTTATCACAATTGCAATAGTCAAAATAGCCGTCCTTGTTGGGTCGGCTATTTTGATGCACATATCATCGTAAACTGAGAAAAGTCAAAGGCAGCCGTGTATGATTTTCTCACAAGGTGATGGTTAGATGAATTTGGGATACGCGCGCGTGCGAACATAACAAGAATTTTTCGGTTCTGTGGCAATTGGGGTGATAATCATCAAAGTTAGCAGATGACGACATTGGCTCCGCTGGTGGGCGTGATGGCCTCCGGGTGTTCGCGGGCAAAGCTGTCGATGTGGCGGACACGCTTCTCGTCGAGGATTTCGTCCACGGCAATGAGGATGCCGGTTTCCTCGACGTCACCGAAACCGTAGTTAATGGCGGTGCCGAACATGCGCATCGTGGGCGAGAGGCACATATAGGCGTTGACCAGCGGCGGGATATTGAACCCACGCTTGCGCACTTCGCGGTTCAGGATGCGGTAGTCGGCCTTGAAGTCCTGTTCGCAGAACAAAGCCTCCAGCTCGGCCTGATCATGCTCGATTTCCAGTGGTTTCATCGGAATAATCAGGCCGTCGGGGTCGCCAAAATGTTTCTTGAGGAAAAAGAGGATCATGTCGCGGGCCACGCGGTCATAGCTGGGGTACATGGTCATCTTGCCGAAGAGATAGCGCACGTTGGGCTTGACGACGGTCAGCGCGCCCAATCCGTCCCAGAGGTTGTCAAGGGCAAAAAGGGCCTTGGCGCCAGCTCGTGTGCTCTGGTACTCCAGCGTCACCCAACTCCGTCCAAGCTCGATGGTATAAGGGAGGAAATCCTTGATGAAACGGTCGGAAAAGTGGAACATGTGAGAAGTGGCGAGGATGGGTTGACCAGCCTCGTCGAACCGCGTCTCGGTGCCGAGCAGGTAGCGGTAGCCGCCAATAATCTCCTCGGCTTCGGGGTTCCACACGATGAGCTGCTTGTAGGGGTTCTCCATCGTGTCGAACTCATCCAGGTCCATGGCCTTGCCCGTGCCGCCTCCGGCATAGCGGAAGGCAATTTCACGCAGACGGCCAATCTCGCGCAGGACATTCGGCGCATTCTGCCAAGTGACAATATATATTTCGTTGTTACTCTTGTTGGTGAAGCGCAGACGCTTGTCCTCGGTGAGTTCGCTTTTCAGCAGCTCGGCAGGCACCGGAGCTATGACTTCTTCCATGATCATATTTATAGAGGTTGTCGGATTTACAAATTGGTGTGTTTGGCTGAATCTATAACTTGTAGACCTGGTCCTCGACCCACAGTGCCCATTCGTTGGGTGTTTTAGAGTGATCGAAGGTCGTATAGGGGATGGGCTGCCCGAAACGGACAATATAGTGATTGCCGCACGAGCGATACATCTCATCGGGCAGCAGGGCCATAGCGAGGTTGACCTTCAGACCCAACCGCTGGCACCAGCGGGCGACGCGGTAGAAACGGGGGGAGTTCTGACCGATGAAATGGACGGGAACGATGTCACGCTGGGTCTGTACGCTTTTCTGGATGAAGGCCTTGCGCCAGGGAATGTCGTGCACCTGACCGTCGATGAGTCGGGAGCACAGCCCGGCGGGAAACATGATAATATGGTTCTCGGAATGGAAAGCGCCATCGACCTGCTGGGGGAAGTTGCGTGCCTGGGCACCCAGCTTGTTGATGGGGATACAGAGGGGAGCCAGCCCCTTGAGGTTCATCAGCAGGTCGTTGACCAAGTACTTCACCCGTCCCTTGGACTGACGTCCGATGATGCCTCCCAGCGTCACTCCGTCAATAGCACCCAGCGGATGGTTGGAGACGAAGGTCAGGGGACGTCCCTCGAAGGGCACGTTCTCCAAGCCTTCCACTGTGAGGTGCACGCCCAAGTATTCTACCCCTTTCTCGCAAAAGTCCACTCCCACATGGCCGCGGCGCAGGAACTCGTTGATGAAATCCTGGTGGATGAAGTTGGCAAGCCAGCGCGTTGCCCAACGGGGAATCCACTTGGCTTTCTTTCCCGCACGTTCGCGCACGATGCGGTCGAGGTCTATTTCTAGGTTCGCTTGTTCCATGGTTGTGCTCTTGCTCAGTTAATGGTGTATCGCCGGTTGTTAATCATGTAGGCTCCCCGGGGCAGCCCCGTGAGCCAGTTGGTGCCTTTCGTAAGACGAAGCGACGAATAGTAGGTGCCATTGGCTGTATAGATGGGGAGGAGCTGGTTGTAGCGGCTCTTGATGCACAACTGCCGTCCCTGCTGTGAGATTTCCACGGGGAGGGGAGAAGAAAGCATGTGAACCTTCAGTTGCGGTACTTCCACCCGCCTGACAAAGGGCTTCAGGGTGTCGGATTTCATACGCAATGATGGGGTCTGCACACGTTGGCTGTCGGCCAGGGCACTCACAAGAACTGCAGGGAGTGCCACCAACAACGCTACGAGGGCGAGCCTTCTGGCATGAAAGAGGATTGTCTTCATGGATGAATCTTGAAGTAAACTTGGGGTCAAAGGTACGAACGAAACTTGATACGGCCAAATTTTTACCCAAGAAATGCCTCTTGCCCCGTCCCGCGAGCCTGTTTTTGCCTGCGTTTGCGGGCTGTTTTTGAAGGACAAGCATAGTTTGTTGCCCTTTTCTGCCCGCCGTCTCGGAGAAAAAATGTATCTTTGCGCCCAGAAAACTCACCATAAAACTCAAGAAAGAATATGAGATCAAAGGAACGGATAAGTTCGTTGCACGTGGGCAAGGCTCACCTGCTTTTATTACTTATTACTGTTATCGGTATCGCCAACTGGACGACGACCGCACGTGCCGACGAAGGCATGTGGCTACTAGGTCGTACCGACCCGAAGGCGATGGCCGTGGCACGCAGCCTGGGATTGCAACTGTCGGACGCCGAACTCTATGGCGAGGACGGCACGAGCCTGAAGGACTGTGTAGTAGACTTCGGCGACTTCTGCTCAGGTGTCATCGTTTCCCCAGACGGACTCGTCTTCACGAACCACCACTGCGGTTTCGGTGCCATCCAGAAGCTTTCGACCCCGGAGGACGACATTTTGGGCAACGGATTCGTGGCCCGCAGCCACGCGGAGGAACGTCCTGCCGAAGGGCTGTACGTGAAGATCTGGCAACGCTCCGAGGACGTCACCGAACAGGTCAAAGCACGCTTGCAGGAAATCTACGACGACGAGAATAACGGCCGCAAGCTGGGCAAGCAGCGCGAGGCTACGCTCTACAACGAACACATCGGGCGCATTCTCCGCAAGATTGCGAATGAAGCCGAGAAACAGGCCAAGAAGGACGAACTGAAAGGAATTGTCTGTGAGGCCAAGGCCTTCGAGGGCGGACGCCTGTTCCTGTTGAACTACTACCGCGAGTACAATGACATCCGACTGGTATTCACCGTTCCGCAGTCATTGGGCAAGTTCGGCGGCGACACCGACAACTGGATGTGGCCCCGTCAGACGGCCGACTTCAGCGTCTTCCGCATCTACGCCGACTCCCTCGGACAACCCGCCAAGTACAGCGAGAAGAACATCCCCCTGCACCCCAAGCGCTGGGCCAAGGTGAGCCTCGACGGTTTCGGCCAAGGCTCCTACTGCATGACCATCGGCTATCCGGGTTCTACCAGCCGCTACCTCTCCAGCTATGGCATTGACGAACGCGTGAACGTGACCAACATCCCGATGATTCAGGTGCGTGGCGTGAAGCAGGAGATATGGACCCGCTGGATGCGTGCCGACCGCGCCGTGGGCATCAAATACGCCTCCAAGTTCGCCAGCAGTTCCAACTACTGGAAGAACTCGCAGGGCATGAACGAGGCCGTGAAACGCCTGGGAATCATCAAGCAGAAAGAACAGCGCGAGCAGGACATCCGCCGCTGGTTCTCGGAAGACGAGGCGCGCAAGGCACGCTTCTCGAAGATGTTCCCCACCCTCTATGCAGGGTACAAGGCGCGCCACGATGCCCGCTATGCACAAGGTTTCATCAACGAGACCTTCTACCGAGGCATCGAACTCTTCAATTTCGCACGCATAGCAAAGGCATACGCCGACGCCCATCCCCTGATACACAAGGATGTGGAAGAGTATGCGCAACAGCTTTATAAGGACTACGATGCCCGTGTGGACGAGGAGGTGATGGCCGCATTGCTGGAAAATTATGTCCAGCAGGTGAGCAAGAAATACCAGCCTCGCTTCTACAAGGAGATTCAGAAAAAGTACAACAACAACTACAAAGCCTTTGCACACGACATCTTCCAAAAGAGCCGTCTGACGAGTTATGAGGGATGGTACAAGCTGACCCACGCCAAGGTGCGTGCATCCGTGACGCTGGAAGATTCGCTGGAGCAGTCTGTAGCTGATGAAAAAGCCTATCAGCTACACATTTCCAGCGATGTAGCCGTGACCCTCGCAAACCAGTTGGAACAGATGATGGGACACATGGTGAGCCCGACGCTGCGCAAGGTTGCCCCTGCTATCTCCTACAACGAAAATTTGCTGACACAGGCCGTCCTCGAAATGGAGCAGGACCAGCCACACTACAGCGATGCCAACTTCACCATGCGCATGAGTTATGGAATTGTCAGCGACTACACCAACGCCGGCATACACCACGACTTCCTGACAACCATGCCCAGCCTCATCGAAAAGATCGAAAAAGGTAGCGCGAACCCCGACTACGCCATGCAGAAGGAAATCCTCAACCTGTTGAAATCCGGCGACTATGGCCGCTATGCCGACCCCAAGACACGTCAGCTTCCACTCTGCTTCCTCACCACCAACGACATCACAGGCGGCAACAGCGGTAGCCCGATGTTCAACGGCAAAGGAGAACTCATCGGTCTGGCCTTCGACGGAAACTGGGACGCACTGAGCAGCGATATCAGCTTCGACGCCAGCCTCACCCGCTGCATCGGCGTTGACATCCGCTTCGTGCTCTGGCTGATGGAAAAGTGGGGGAATGCCGACCACCTTATAAGGGAAATCATTCAATAAAATCTTATGCATCCGCTTCATCAGTTCAAATTCTGCCCCAAGTGCGGTTCGCCTCACTTTGTGGAGCACAACGGCAAGTCTAAGCACTGCGAGTCGTGTGGCTTCACCTACTACTTCAACCCCTCGGCTGCCACCGTGGCACTGATTGAGCGGGAAGTGGGAAGGCAGTCCTCTGGGGAAGAATCGTCAAATTGTCATTTGTCAAATCGCCAAATCGAATGGTGTGTGGTGCGCCGTGCCAAGGAACCCGCCAAAGGAACCCTTGACCTGCCAGGCGGTTTCTCGGACATGTTCGAGACCAGCGAGGAGGGCGTTTGCCGCGAGGTGAAGGAAGAGACCGGTCTCGACGTGGACCGCGTGGATTTTCTCTTCTCCATCCCCAATCTGTATATCTATTCTGGGTTCACGGTACACACCATAGATTTCTTCTACCGCTGTCAGGTTCGTAACACGGAGAAGGCATGTGCAGCAGATGATGCAGGCGAGCTCCTCTGGTTGCGGCCAGAAGACATTCGCCCCGAGGACTTTGGTCTCAACAGCATCCGACAAGGCGTCAAAAAACTCCTGTCAATGTACCATAATGGGGTTTTGAATGCCCTTTCTACTTATAAATAAGGTGTTAATGGAAAGAAAAACTCTTTTTTTCTTGCAATAACGAGAAAGTTGCCGTACATTTGCAGCGCTGAAATGAAGCGAGGAGCCCAAAAGGTTCTTCGCTTCACTCTTAAAAGCACCATGCTACCAAGGCACAACAACCCATCAGAACCCACTTAAAAATAAACAAATCCGAAAATCCAAGAATCAAGCAATGATTGAAAAGGCTAAAGTGAAAGCATTGGTCGACGAATGGCTCGACGGTAAGGATTATTTCCTGACAGACCTCACAGTGACTCCTGACGACTGCATCACCGTGGAGATAGATCACGCTGACGGAGTGTGGATTGAAGACTGCGTGCAGCTCTCCCGATTCATAGAGGAACATCTCTCCCGCGATGAGGAGGACTACGAACTCGAAGTGGGAAGTGCCGGTCTGGGACAGCCCTTCAAGGTATTGCGCCAATGGACGAATCACATAGGCAAACAAGTGGAAGTCATCACCTCCGATGGCCGCAAGCTTAAGGGTATTCTTCACGAGGCTGATGAGGAACACGTCGTGCTGGCCATCCGCCAGAAAGTGCAGGTGGAGGGCAAGAAGCGCCCCGTGATGCAGGACGTGGACGTCACCCTGCCCATGACTAATGTGAAGAGCGGACGATATATCATTGACTTCAAATAAATAACTACATACATGGCAAAAAAAGCAAACAGCGAACTCATTGAATCTTTTGCAGAGTTCAAAGAGACAAAGAACATCGACCGCTCGATCCTTGTGAGCGTGCTCGAAGAGAGCTTCCGCAGCGTCATCGCGAAGATGCAGGGAAGCGACGAAAACTACGATGTAATCGTCAACCCCGACAAGGGTGACTTCGAAATCTACCGCAATCGTACCGTGGTCGAAGATGGCGAAGTCACCGACCCCAACATGCAAATCAGCCTCACCGAAGCCCGGCAGATTGCCGATGACTACGAGGTGGGCGAAGACGTGGCCGAGCCTGTTGATTTCTCAAAATTCGGCCGCCGCGCCATCCTGACACTGCGTCAGACCCTGGCTTCAAAAATTCTGGAGCTGGAACACGACGCTCTCTACAACAAGTACAAGGAAAAGGTGGGCGAAATCATTTCCGCCGAAGTCTATCAGGTGTGGCACAAGGAAGTGCTGCTCCTCGATGAGGACGGCAACGAACTCCTGCTGCCGAAGAATGAACAGATTCCCGGCGACTTTTTCCGCAAAGGCGAACCGGCTCGCGCCATCGTGGCCCGCGTGGACAACACGACGGGTAATCCCAAAATCATCCTTTCCCGTACCAGCCCCGTCTTCCTCCAGCGTCTGCTCGAGAGCGAGGTGCCTGAAATTGCCGAAGGTATCATTGCCGTCCGCAAGATTGCCCGCATCCCCGGTGACCGCGCGAAGATTGCGGTGGAAAGCTTCGACGACCGCATTGACCCAGTTGGTGCCTGCGTAGGTGTTCGCGGCAGCCGTGTCCACGGCATCGTCCGTGAACTGCGTGGCGAGAACCTCGACGTCATCCAGTGGAGCAACAACCCGCAGATTCTCATTGCTCGTGCCCTCGGCCCCGCAGAAATCAACAGCATCAATCTCGACCTCGAGACCAAGCACTGCGAAGTCTACCTCGATCCCGACCAGGTATCACTGGCCATCGGTAAGGGAGGTATGAACATCCGACTCGCTTCCATGCTGACCGACACCGTCATCGACGTCTATCGCGAGCTGCCCGAAGGCGAAGAAGAGGAACTGGAGGACGATATCCACCTCGACGACTTCAAGGATGAAATCGACGAGTGGGTCATTGACGAACTGAAGAAGAACGGCTGGACGACAGCCCGTTCCGTACTGGATGCTCCTCGCGAGATGATTGCCCAGAAGGCCGACCTTGAAGAGGAGACTGTGGACGAAGTCCTTCGCATTCTCCGTCAGGAGTTTACCGATGACGAAGAAGAAAATGAAAGTGAAAAATGAAAAAGTGAAAGAATCCGCTTATGCCAATAAGAATAAATAAAGTCACCAAGGAATGCAGTATTGGTCTTCAGACCCTTGTCAACTTCCTGAACAAGAAAGGCTTCGACGACGTGGAGGCCAGTCTGAACGCTACCATTACTGACGAGCAGTATGAGCTCGTGCGGGCAGAGTTCAAGAAAGAACAAGGTCCGAGGTCTGTCATTCAGCCCATGGCCACCCGCAAGACCAAAGAGAAGAAAGAAACCATCGTACTTACGGAGGACGGCGAGGCACTGCCCTTGACAGAGGTTAAGAAACCTAAGTTCGTCGGCCACATCAGTCTGGACAGCAAGGGCAATCCCACGAGTCCCAAACCTGCCGCACAACCTGCAAAGAAAGCGGACGTCGTACCTGAGAAGGCACAACCCGCCGAGGCACAACCTGTCATCAGCGAGGTTTCGAAACCCGAAGCCCCGAAGGCAGAAGAGTCCAAGGCAGAAGCTCCGAAAGTGGAGACGCCAAAGGTAGAAACGCCCGACGAGGTCGAGACGACCTGCAAGCCTGCAGCTCAACAGCAGGAGCAGGCTTCCGAAAAGCCGGAGCCCGCTGAAACCTCCGCTGAAACGGCCGAAAAGCAAGAAACCGAAGGCCAAACGGCCCAGCCTGAGAAGAAGAAAAAAAAGAGCGGCGTGGAACTGGAAGAAGTCGATGGCGTTTATCGCGTGAAGACTTCCGCAGAACCTGTGCTGAACCTTCAGATTAAGGGACACATCGATCTCGATTCCATTAATCAGAGCACCCGTCCTCCTCGTGGCAAGAAACGTAAGAAAGTCAGTGGCAATGCCGCAACCGATGGCAACCGCAGTAAGAAGAAGGGCGAACGCGTAGACATCAAGGCCGAAGCCGCCAAGCAGCAGAACCAAGGCAATCAGCAGTCCAAGAAGAATAAGAATGGTGGCAACCAGCAGCCCCAAGCCAACCAGCAGAACAAGGGCGAAGGTCGTCGCCGCAAGAAGAACCAGCCGAAGGAACCCGTCATCACGCCCGAACAGAGCGAGGAAGAGGTGGCCCAGAAGGTTCGCGAGACCCTGGCACGCCTGACGGCCGGTAAGAACAAGACCCTGGGCAAGGGTGCCAAGTACCGCCGTGAAAAGCGCGATAATATCCGCGCAGGCATCGAGGCAGAACTGGAGCAGCAGGAACAGGAGTCGAAGATTCTGAAGCTGACGGAGTTCGTCACCGCCAACGAGCTGGCATCCATGATGAACGTCCCCGTCACGCAGGTCATCGGCACCTGCATGAGCCTCGGCGTCATGGTCAGCATCAACCAGCGCATGGACAAAGACACCATCGACCTCGTGGCCGATGCCTTTGGTTTCCAAACGGAATTTGTCAGTGCCGACGTCAGCGAAGCCGTGCACGAAGAGGCCGACGACGAGGCAGACCTCGTACCCCGCGCCCCGATTGTCACCGTCATGGGTCACGTCGACCATGGTAAGACATCGTTGCTCGACTACATCCGCAAGACCAATGTCATCGCCGGTGAGGCGGGCGGTATCACTCAGCACATCGGCGCCTACAACGTGAAATTGGAGGATGGCCGCCACATCACCTTCCTCGACACCCCTGGCCATGAGGCCTTCACCGCCATGCGTGCCCGTGGTGCCCAGGTGACCGACGTCGCCATTATCATTATCGCTGCCGATGACGACATCATGCCGCAGACCAAGGAGGCCATCAACCACGCCGTGGCTGCCGGTGTTCCCATCGTCTTCGCCATCAATAAGGTGGACAAGCCCGCCGCCAACCCCGAGAAGATCAAGGAGCACCTGGCTCAGATGAACTTCCTCGTCGAGGACTGGGGCGGCAAATACCAAAGCCAAGACATCAGTGCCAAGAAGGGCATCGGCGTTTCCGAATTGATGGAGAAAGTGCTGCTCGAAGCAGAGATGCTCGACCTCAAGGCCAACCCCAACCGTAAGGCCACGGGTTCCATCATCGAGTCCTCGTTGGACAAGGGTCGTGGCTACGTGGCCACCGTGCTTTGTTCCAACGGCACCCTGCGCGTGAGTGACATCCTCTTGGCCGGCACCAACTACGGCCGCATCAAGGCCATGTTCAACGAACGTGGTCAGCGTATCAAAGAAATCGGCCCGGCTCAGGCCGCTACCGTCCTGGGTCTGAACGGTGCTCCGCAGGCTGGCGACACCTTCCACGTCATGGACAGCGACCAGGAAGCCCGCGAAATCGCTTCCAAGCGCGAGCAGTTGCAGCGCGAGCAGGGCATCCGCACCCAGCACCACCTCACGCTCGACGAGATTGGACGCCGCATCGAACAGGGCGGTTTCCAGGAACTCAACGTCATCGTCAAGGGCGACGTGGACGGTTCCATCGAGGCCCTCAGCGACTCGCTCATCAAGCTCTCCACCGAGAAGATTGCCGTCAACGTCATCCACAAGGCGGTGGGTCAGATTTCCGAGAACGACGTCTCCCTCGCCGCAGCCTCCGACGCCATCATTGTCGCCTTCCAGGTACGTCCCTCTGCCCAGGCCCGCAAAGCTGCCGAACAGCAGGGTGTCGAAATCCGTACCTACAGCATCATCTACGATGCCATCGAGGAAGTCAAGGAAGCCATGGAAGGTATGCTTGCTCCCGAACTCAAGGAGGAAGTCACGGCCCAGCTCGAGGTGCGTCAGGTGTTCCATATCTCCAAGGTCGGAACCGTGGCCGGTGCATACGTCATCGACGGCAAGGTCAGCCGCTCGAACAAAGCCCGTATCATCCGCGACGGTATCGTCATCCACACCGGAGCCATCGATGCCCTCAAGCGTTTCAAGGACGATGTCAAGGAAGTCTCCACGAACTTCGAATGCGGTATCTCGCTCGTCAACTACAGCGACATCCGCGAAGGCGACACCATCGAGACGTTCCAGGAGATTGAGGTCAAGGCTAAGTTATAGGACTCGTGCTGCGCGCGAAGAGCATGGCCAAAGCCCGTAGTTTAAAGTTTAAGGTTTAAGGACCTGCGGACTGAAGGCCACTTCGCGCAGCCCTCCTTAAACCTTAAACATTAAACTTTAAACTACGGCACAAGCCGTGCCAACATGAACGGTTTTGATCTACTTTTCATCCTTCTGCTCGCCATTGGCGCCTGGAAAGGATGGAGCAACGGACTTCTGAAAGAGGTACTGGGGCTTGTCGGAGTCTTCGTTGGTTTCTACGTGGCATACCTGCTTTACGAACAAGTGGGTTGCCAGCTGGCTCCCCGCATCGGCACCTCGGCCAGCGTTGCCAGCATCATTGCTTTCGCCCTCATCTGGATGGGAGTGCCCATCCTGCTCGGCCTTGTCGGTTCACTACTGACAAAAGTGCTCGAATGGGCAGGCTTGAGCAGTGTGAATAACCTTGGCGGAACCATTGTCAGCCTCGTGAAATACTGGCTCATCCTGGGAGCCTTCGCCAATGTGCTTTCCATCACTCACCTCGTGAACGAGACCACAGAGCGTAACTCCACGCTCTTTGAGCCATTGAAACAGACGACGGCCATTGCATTTGAACTGGCCAAAAGCCAATGGAAAGGGGCAAAAGTCCCGAGCGATTAGACGCAATAAACCCTCCACAGGCTCTACTCACAAACAAAGAGACACCACTTTAAAACCCAAATATCTTATGAGAATCAAGACATCACTTGTTGCATTGACGCTTGCGCTGTTGCTGCCACTCGGCGCCTCGGCCAAGCCCAAGAAAGAGATGGCTCTGCAACTCTACAGCATCCGGGAGGTCATCGGGTCGCCCGAGAACTATGCAAAGAACCACGTCGAAGTGTTCCAGAAGCTCTTCTCTTGGGGCTACACTGCCGTCGAGGCTGCAAGCTATGACCAAGGACGGGGCACTTTCTATGGCGTCTCTCCACAGCAGTTCAAGGCCGACTGCGAGGCAGCAGGCCTGAAGCCCTTGAGCAGCCATGCCACACGCGGGCTGAATGCCGAAGAACTGAAAAACCACGATTTCACCGAGGCTCTACGCTGGTGGGAGAAGGCCATTGCCGACCACAAGGCCGCTGGAATGCAATACATCGTCACGCCCGGATGGGGAACGCCAAAGACCTTGGCCGAGGCTCAGACGCTTTGCGACTACGCCAATGCCATCGGACAGAAATGCCGTGCCGCAGGTTTACTCTACGGCTACCACACCCATTCCCACGAATTTCAAAAGGTAGAAGGAACACCTTGGGTGGACTACATGATGCAGCACATCGCCCCCGAGAATATGTTCTGGCAGATGGACACCTACTGGTGCGTCATGGCACAACAGTCCCCCGTACAATATTTCAAAAAGTATCCGGGCCGTTTCGCCATGCTCCACATCAAAGACCATTACGAACTCGGACAAAGCGGGATGCTCGGTTTCGACGCCATCTTCAACTCCGCCGACACGGCCGGATTGCAGGATTATGTCGTAGAGATGGAAGGAACCGACGGTTCCATCGACATTATGGAGGGCGTGCGTCGTTGCGCCGAATACATCAACAACGCCAAGTTTGTCCGTAAGAGTTACAGCAAGTAAAGGCTACTTCCTCTTGCAGACAACGTACAGCACAACTATTGCACCAACTATCGCCGCGCCGATACTGTCGGCCACAAAGTCCAGCCACTCGCCGGAGCGATATGTGGTGCAATAGTTTTGTATCAGTTCCAGCGCACCGCCAATCAGGGCTGGAAGCACGACTCCCCACGACAAGAGCCGCAACAGAATCACAGAAGGACGATGGACTCGGACATATTCGAAGCAAAAGGTAGCAGCCAAAAAGCCATACATCACCATGTGCGTCCATTTGTCGGCCAAGGGAACATGTCTGGTAAACTCAGGGGCACCGATGGGGCAGACAGACAAAACCACGACAACCAAGAAGGCCAAGAGGCTCAGAGGGTACCTTTTCATACAATTTGTCAGCATAGGAATCAGTTTATTACAAAATTGTGGCAAAAGTACAATAATTATTTGTATTTTTGCCGCTGATTATGGAAAAAAGAGCAAACTTTGGCAGTAAATTAGGTATTATCCTGGCTTCGGCGGGTTCTGCCGTAGGCCTGGGTAATGTCTGGCGTTTCCCGACGGAAGTCGGCGAAAACGGCGGTGCCGCCTTCATCCTTATCTATATTCTCTGCGTCGTCTTGCTGGGCGTGCCACTGATGGTATCGGAATTTGTCATCGGACGCCACACCCACATGAACACCGCTGACGCTTACCGCAAGCTGGCTCCCCGGACAGCGTGGGTCTTCCAAGGCTACCTTGGCGTCTTCACCTCGTGGTTCATTCTTTGCTACTACAGTGTCGTGGCAGGCTGGACGCTGAAATATCTGCTCTCGGCTTGTGCCGGACGCATCTCCGCCATCGAGGATAGCGCAGCGTATTTTGCCCATTTCACCGCATCTCCCTGGCTACCTCTGTTGTGCATGATTGCCGTGATGATGATGTGCCACTGGGTCATCGCACGAGGTGTGCAGGCGGGCATAGAGAAGTATTCCAAGCTGATGATGCCCCTCCTGCTGCTCATCATCGCCGTGCTCGTCGTCTGCTCCTTCTCCATGCCCGGCTCCGAGGAGGGTCTGCGCTTCCTCTTCAAGCCCGACTTCTCCCGCATCGGTTCCGACGTCGTCCTCTCTGCCATGGGACAAGCGTTCTTCTCGCTTTCGATAGCCATGGGGTGCCTGTGTACCTATGCCAGCTATTTCTCTGACGACGCCAAGCTCGTGAAGACGGCAGGCAGCGTGGCCCTCATTGACACGACGGTGGCAATAATGAGCGGTTTCATCATATTTCCCGCCGTTTTCTCGGTGGCAGAAGTGACTCCTGACGCTGGCCCCGGACTGGTATTCATCACCCTCCCCAACGTCTTTCAGATAGCCTTCGGCTCGGTGCCGTTCATCGGCTGGCTCTTCGCCATCATGTTCTATCTGTTACTGCTGTTGGCGGCTCTGACCAGCATGATGTCCATCCACGAACCCACGACGGCCTTCCTGCTCGAACACTTCCAGCTCCGCCGCCAGACAGCCACGTGGATTGTCACCCTCTCCTGCATCGCAGTCGGCGTACTTTGCAGCCTCAGCTTCGGTCCGCTTGCCGACGTGAAGTTCCTTTTCGGCATGACATTCTTCGACTTCTTCGACTTTGTCTCCGCCAAGATTTTCCTTCCCGTCGGCGGCATCATCATCTCTCTCTTCGTGGGCTGGAAGCTCGACCGCCAGTTAGTCTATGACGAAGTGACGAACGGCGGCCACGTCCGTTTCCCACTTTTCCCTGTCTACCGTTTCATCCTGCGATGGCTGGCACCCATCGCCATCACCCTCATCTTCCTCAATGAGCTCGGAGTCATCAAATAGAGGCAACTTTGCCACCCGCTTGGGCCTGGTTCTGGCCACTGCCGGTTCTTCCGTTGGATTGGGCAATATTTGGCGTTTTCCTGTGGAAACGGGGCTGCACGGAGGAGCAGCCTTCATCCTCATCTACCTCGCCTGCGTCATCCTGCTCGGAGTACCGATGATGACGGCCGAATTTATCATCGGACGCCGCACCCACACCGACATCGCCTCGGCCTATGAGCAGTTGACCGCGAACAAACTCCGCCTGACGGGCAAGAAGAAGAACCTCTGGCCTCTTACGGGCTATGCCGGCATGATCTGCGTGACGCTTATCCTTTCTTATTATAGCGTCGTCGCCGGTTGGGTGCTGAAGTACGCCATCGATGCAGCAGCAGGCTCCCTCGCCACCGTCACCGACACCGCCAACTACTTCACGACCTTCTGCACCTCCACGTGGACGCCCCTCTTCTGCACTCTCGCCTTTCTCGTTTTAACCCATTTCATCATAGAACGCGGCGTGCAGAACGGCATCGAACGCTTCTCCAAGGTGATGATGCCGCTGCTGCTGGTCATCATGCTGCTGTTGGCCGTCGGCTCGCTGACCATGCCCGGTGCCGCCGACGGCGTGGCCTTCCTCCTGAAGCCCGACTTCTCGCGCATCGACTCCAGCGTCGTCCTCGGTGCCCTCGGCCAGGCTTTCTTCTCCTTGAGCATCGCCATTGGCTGCCTCTCCACCTACGCCAGCTACTTCAAACCCGATGTGCCGCTCATGAAGACCGCCGCCAACGTGGTCGGCATCGACACCGCCGTGGCCATTCTCTCCGGTTTCATCATCTTTCCCGCCGTCTTCTCGGTGTCGAACGTCTCACCCGACGCTGGTCCCGGCCTCGTCTTCGTGACCCTGCCGTCCATCTTCCAAACCCTCTTCGGCGGTGCCCCCGTCCTCGGCTACCTCTTCTCAGTGCTGTTCTACCTGTTGCTCACCCTGGCCGCCCTGACGAGCACCATCTCCATGCACGAGGAGGTCACCGCCTTCTTCGTTGACCGCTATGGTGCCAGCCGCCGCCGTGCCGCCGCCTACATGACGCTGACTGCCGCTGTCCTCGGAACGCTGTGCAGCCTGAGCTTCGGCCCCCTCGCCGACTTCCGTCCCTTCTTTGGCCGCACGTTCTTCGACGCCTTCAACGACCTCACAGCCCAATGGATCATGCCCCTCAGCGGCATCGTTCTCAGCCTCTTTGTCGGCTGGCGTCTGCCCAAGACCCTCGTCATCGAGGAACTGACCAACCACCACACCCTCCGCTATCCTCCCCTACTCTTCCACGCCTTCTTCTTTCTCATCCGCTGGCTGGCTCCCATCGCCATCACCCTCATCTTCCTTAACGAACTGTTGGCGTGAAGAGTAGACGTACATTTGTGCGAATTTGAGAACGAAGTGGGCTTTTAGTGAGTTTTATAGTATCATTCAATATGTTTCTCAACATATTTGTGTATGTCTTACGTTATTTTTGAATAGAGATGATGGGAATATCCCTATATTTGAGGCATGAAAGCTTATTTAGCTCTTCATAGTTTCGATATCTGACAAATCAAAACTCACAATAATGAAGAAGTTTAATTTCTGTTTACTTTCTCTTATACTCGTCTCAAGTATTTTAGGAGCACAGTCCATTACAATTTCCCAACAGTTCTTGTTTAATCCTGATAAATCTGTTCAGCTGAACAATCCAGACATCCAGATGATGAGAGATTCGAGTCTCCTAGTACACAAGGTTATAGTTGGCACTCAGAAAGGTTCAACGTTCTCAAGGGGATGTCCTAAAAAGGTGAGAAAAAATTGTGATATTACAGAGATTAAATTAAACACAGATACCATTGCATATAACACTCACACAACATGGTGTGGTGAAAATTGGAATCTTGTCGCGATGGTGTCAATCATCTTTTCCATATTAGCAATGGGTTTATCCTATCTTACTTTATGTATTAATAATTGTACTTTCCATTCTCAAAAAAAAACAGAAATCAATACTTTAAACGCTCCTTTAGATGTCCAATTAGGTGTTTTAAAGGATTTACCAAGGCATTTCTATAGGAATCTTGTTTGCACAAGGGCTATTTATTTAAAATATATTTCAGAAGGTCTAAACTCTATAGGTTGGACAAAAAATCGGGAAAAGTATCCATCAGAAAGTAATGTAAGAAAGCTACAAACTATGCCAGACGAGATTTTCCTTGCCATTGATGTTCAAGAAGGCAATAAAGGGAAGGATAATCCATATATGATTATGCATAATTGTAAGTTATTACTTAGGAATTATAATTTGGAAGTAGAAGTGGCCTCAGACCATTTGTCTCGCAAGGAAATCTCAGAACAATCCATGGGGCAAGACTTTGATAATCTATTCTATAAACCCTTATATTTGGTAAAACGATTATTTGATTATCAACAATCCCTCGAACCAAAAAGTAAAGATCTCATAGTGGTGAATACGATAATTACGATTGTCAACAGTCATTTTAAGAATATCAGAGATTCTTCTAACTTCAAATTGCTATTTGGTAATCAATACGTTGAAGGTCTAGCAAATAAAGATTTTCTTGTTGTTGACTACATTAAGCCTGGTTCTATTGAAGGAAGTATTGAGCGTTCACTTAATCCTTTGCTAAAATATGGACAAAAGAAGGAGGGGATAATAATTGATGAGATAAATAAAGAGGCTGCTCTCAATATAAATTGTAGACATCGATTTACTGATTGGTTGACAGGATTCCGAACGGATGAAAAGGTTACGGAACACTATGAGAATTCGGAAAATATTCTTGAGATAACTATTAGAATAAGTGATGTTTACGAAGCATCGATTAAGAGAGATGAATTTCTAAGGAAACTACTGGAAGACAAAAAAGAAGAAGAGAAATATTTCCTTCATGGAAAGAACGGGAATAAGGGATTCCTTAATATTTCCAGTCAAGATGATTTTATAGCTTTTTGTAAAGATCAGAAATTCATCAATGAAACACCTAGAGAACAGGAAAAAGCGCAGAAGTTATATGAATGCTTATCTCCTTACCTAAACTATCTACATGAGGGAACTTGGAACTTCCGTACTCTATTCAATTTCATGTTGGCAATAGATGCTGCTATTGAAACAGAAAGAATTGGTATGATTGAGTATCGTTGATATAAGGATCTTCCAAAATAAGAAATAAGATTCCTCCAAAAGGAGTGTATTCTCAGGTTTTATTAGTACCTTTGCCATGTCATTGATGATTTTACTTGTTTTGATTTTGCAGCACTAAGGTAAGTGAATAATCTGATATGACAAAATCTTGGGCCGCTCGGCTCTGCCGCTTGCTTTAAAAGAACTTTTAGTTGCTCAGGAACTTTATTAACAAAGTTAAACGAAAGTGCTGCGGAATTTAGATAATAAACAAATTATTGTATGAGAAAAATCCTTTTAGTATTGCTCGCAGCGGTCTTCTCCGTCATGGCTCATGCACAGACGTTCACCGTCAATGACGCGGGCATTTCGTGCATCTTTCAGATTCTCAGTGGTGAAGAACTCCAATGCGAGGTGTATCGCGTTCAAAACGTTCCTGACGATGCCGAGCTCGTCGTACCCGCCAGTGCTGAATACAACGGCAAGACCTATCAGGTAGTGGAACTGGCCAATTATGCTTATTCTGGCCAACCAATGAAGTCTATAACGATTCACAATGGCATCCGCGCGCTCGGATACGGGTCTTTCAAGAACTGTACTCATCTTGAAAGCATCACGATTCCCGAGGGCACTGTGAACACTTACGAAACCTTTCAAGGTTGCACCAGCCTAAAGTCCGTTACGTTGCCTTCGACTTTACGGCGCGTAGGTCAAGCTACCTTCAATGGTTGCACGGCACTCACCTCCGTGGTAGTGCCCAATGGTGTGACGGAAATCGGCTATCAGGCGTTCATGAATTGTACAGGGCTGACCACCATCGACTTGCCAGCCTCGCTGACCATTATTGACCGGGAATCTTTCGAGGGCTGTGCCAGTCTGTCAGCAGTAAAGCTCCACGACATCGCGGCATGGTGCAACGTCACTTTCACATTTGGCAGTTCTACAACAGATTGTTCGCCAACGTATCAGAATCCCAACGGCTGCCACCTCTACCTGAACGAGGAGGAGGTCACCGAGTTAGTGATTCCCGCAGGTGTCACCACGGTGCCACAATATGCCTTTGCCAATTTACCCATAGTGTCGGCGGTAGTTCCCGAAGGGGTCACATCCATTGCAAGGGGTGGCTTTGCCGAATGCAACCTGTTGGAGAGTGTAACATTACCCAGCACTTTGGTGACTTTGAACGAGGGTGTTTTCTATAATTGCTCCTCGTTGACCTCTTTGGAGTTGCCCGCCAGCCTCACCAGCATAGGTACGGGAGCCTTCAACTACTGTTCGTCGTTGCAAGCTTTGGAAATTCCCGAAGGCGTGACCACTATCAATAGCATGTTGTTCAACAACTGTTCGAGCCTGCGTTCGTTAGTGCTCCCACACAGCCTGACTTCACCGAAAGTCGCGCTGCTCGGTTGTTCCAATGTGACACTGACCCTGAAAAGCACAAACGTTACCACAGAATCGTCGGCTGCATCAGCGGTGAAAAAATTGATTTTAACCAATCAGGTGGAAAGCATTGCTAATCGTGCGTTCGAGAGTTTCGTGAACCTGAAAGAAGTGGAAATGGCCGAGGGACTGACCAGCATCGGTGCCAATGCCTTTGCCAGGTGTACGGCATTGAAGACGGTGGGGTTCCCCGAAACCTTGAACAGTCTCGGCCAGTCAGCCTTCATGGGCTGCACGGCTCTCACATCGGCCACTTTGCCTTCAGTCTCCACCATCAGTAACAGCGCTTTTAAAGATTGTTCCAATTTGGCCTCTGTCGTTCTTCCCACAGGCATCACGTCGGTGGGCGATGATGCTTTCAGGAACTGTACGTCCCTGTCTTCCATTGTCCTCCCTGAAGGCTGCACACAGGTCGGCTACGACGCTTTCAGAGGCTGCGACCACCTGACATCGGTGACAGTGCCCTATTCCATGGAGCAAATGAGCTCTGGGGTTTTCGACGGATGTACGGCCCTGACCAACGTGACGCTCAATAGCTATGAGGCTAAGGGGTGGTTTGCGGGTACGCCCGTGACAACGGTGACGCTGGGTGCCTTTGTGTCGAAGCTGATAGGGACGTTCTCGGGCTGCACGCAACTCGAAAGCATCTCACTGCCTAACAGCCTCATGGTAATCTCGGGTGCATTCCGCAATTGCACCAGTCTGGAGAGCATCGCCATTCCCTCCTCGGTTACGCTCATCGGTGACTATTCTTTCTATGGTTGCACTAACTTGGCTTCTTTGGAATTCTATGGCAGTTCGCTGACATTCGAGCGTTGTGCCTTTGAGGGATGTACCAGCCTCACCTCCGTCACCCTTCCTTCGTCTGTGACCACGCTGTCAGAACGTCTCTTCGCAGGATGCACTAACCTGAGTGAAGTAACCCTTCCTTATTATTCGTTGACAACCATTGGTGTTCAGACATTCGAGGGCTGCACGGCGTTACAAGCTTTCGTTTGTCCCTCGTCGTTGACGCAAATCCAGAACCAAGCTTTCAAGGATTGCACGGGACTAAAGACCTTGACCTTTTCTGACGATAGGACCATCACTCTCCAGACCGAGGCGTTCGCGGGTTGCACGGGCCTGACTACCATTAACTTCCCCCAGTATTATCCAGGTGGTGTCACCATCTCTGGCGATGGCGTATTCTCCGGCTGTTCGGGCCTGACCACCTTGACCATTCCCGAATTGGTAACTTTGTCGGAAAATTATTATCCATCAAGCGATAATTTCCTTAAGGATTGTACAGGTCTGAAGAAGCTGATCATCTATTCTTCTTCCGCAGCTTCCTCCTCAACGCTCACCAACGGATGCACGGGTCTCGAAGAGGTTGAATTCTATAGTTCCACAGCTGGGCCTTGCGTGGCAGGACGCACCTCGCTACAGCGGGCATCCGTCCACTCGTCGGTCATGGACAGAACTTTTCAGGGTTGCACGAGCCTGACTACGGTGACGTTCCCGGAGCCTGGCGTCCTCAACGAGATTCAGGGTGCCTTTGTCGGATGTTCATCGTTGCCGTCGTTCACGGCTCCAGGTTCGCTCACATCCATGAGTTATGATGCCTTCGCAAATTGCACAAATCTGCGCTATCTCGACTTGCGTCAGACATCAAGCCTGCTTTCCACCTCATTCTCTTTGCCCACCTTCGAGGGCCAAAACACTTTTGTGTATCTGCCTGAGAGTTTCCAAGACTCTCAAGAGACATCAGGCTATTTTGACGAGTGGGGCAATTGGATTGAAGATAGCCCCAGCGGATACTATGACCCAGAGACGGGCGAGTTCTTTCCCAACGACCCCGAACCATCTTTCTATAATACCATAGACTGGTTTGGCTCAAACACGAATGTCGTATGTCCCCAATGGGGAGAATATCGGTGTAGCAACGTTTCTATCACCGATGGCCGCCCCGTAGGTATTCCCGAAAGTTTCAAGACCGGACAGATAACGAACACACGCACCATCGCAGCCGATGTAGATGCCTACACCTTATGCCTGCCCTATCCGCTCGCTGTCCCTGATGGGCTGAAGGTCTATACGTTAGGGTCGTGCTCCAACGACGGAACGCTGGTGTTCACCGAGATTTTAGGCTCGACCATCGAGGCCAACCAACCCTATTTGGTGGTGGCATCATCGGACGTGTCGCTGAGTAAAACAACCTACGATGAGGTGGAAGTGCCTGCGACACCCAACGAGGAGGTGTACGTCGAGCGGGGCGCGTTCCGTTTCTGCGGCACCGTCACTGGCAAGAGCAATGCCGAGGCTGCCGCCGCTGGAGCTTACATCCTGCAGGCCAATAACGAGTGGCATCCTGTCATGGAAGAAAACGCCAGCGCCACCATCCCCGCAGGACGTAGCTATCTGATCGCTGATCAGATAGCTGGTGTCAAGTCGTTCGCGTCGAGACTGGCAGATACGCCCACTGCGGTCAATCACATGCAACTCATCGACCACGACGGCACTTCGGCTCTCTATGACCTCAGCGGTCGTCGCCTGTCGGCTCCAACCCGTGGCATCAACATCATGCGCCAGTCGCAAGGAAGCAATGTCAACTCGAAGCAAGTTAAAGTTATCAAGAAACAATAACCATTCAGGACAATGAAACGAACATACAATGCACCTACTACCAAAGAGCTTTGCATGTGTACAGCCTCCCTCTTGGCCACGTCGGTCACGACCAGACTTCGCGGAGAAGCTGCCACAGGGCCTGCCCGTGTGAGAAAAGAAGCTACCACGGGGACAGCTCACGTGAATACAGTAAATTGGGATGACTGGAACGAAGGAAATTAGGAGTAGTCATCTGATAAGACATCTGTGGGGATGTATCGAGGTTATCGGTACATCCCCACAGTCTTTTGTAAGCATCCGATAAACTACAGGTATTAGTACCTATATACTATAACAACAGCAGCTACAATCCTATTCGACTATAGCTGCTGTTGCTTTTTGTGCACCTTTATTTGATACCTATATCATGTAGTCTT